>Ga0209748_1000249_pt1 | contig 31516 bp, 22 predicted proteins | sample BarGraIncu00421A_FD_185490 | JGI IMG/M metagenome (GOLD analysis project Ga0209748, IMG submission 185490) | Arctic peat soil microbial communities from Barrow, Alaska - Barrow Graham LP Incubations 004-21A (SPAdes) (version 2) | ecosystem: Environmental > Terrestrial > Soil > Wetlands > Peat... | reverse complement strand
TAAACAATTAGTAAAATTTATTACCCATTTTGAAAAATTTGTTTCATTACAATATTGAACAACTACTTGTTAATAAAATAAATTATCCAAATTGCTTGCTTTATTTCTGTTTGCGCTATGGAATAAATTCATAAATTTGAAAAAAAGATAAACCTAATATAAAATGAAATCAATTTTTCAATTAAAAATAATACTCGACGACTTAACTCCGGAAATAAGCAGAACCGTATTGGTTGAATCGGATATTGATCTGCACCGGTTACACCTCGTCATTCAGTATGCTATGGGTTGGGAAAACTCCCACCTCTATTGTTTCGAAAGTAACGATATCAAATACGAAATCAATGAAGAGGTCTACGATAAGACTTCAAACTATGATTTTGGCGTTTATAAAGTGAAATTGAAATTGGATAAAAACAATTGGGACGAGCTTTTTGCTAAGATGCCTCATATGGCTAAATATGTAAAGGTCCCCAAGAAAGATGTCGACTGCAGGGAGAAATTAATCTCTGAGATCTTTATCAATCCCGGTGATACATTGAATTATACTTACGATTTCGGAGATAGCTGGAAACATACAATAACTCTTGAAAAGATTGTAACTGCAGAAACAGGAAAGTTTTATCCTGTTTGTACAGATGCTATAGGTGCATGCCCGATTGAAGATTGTGGAGGGGTTCCCGGATTTATGTTGTTTCTGGCAGCCATTAAAGATAAGAAACATCCTCAGCACGCAGAGATGATGGAATGGTGTGATGGTGTCTACGATCCCAATCTGGTTGAACTGAAGAAGATCAATGCAAAACTGAATAAATTGTTTACAAGCAAAGCAGCGCTTTCTTTAAATGGTTAATATTTTTTGGTATTGATTGTTCAATTATGGTATTCATCAAAACAAGTAGAGACGCAAAATATTGCGTCTCTACGTTTGTATAATAGGTATTATTTATATTGTACAGATTAGATCACTCCCTGATCAAGCATTGCATAGGCAACTTTAATAAAGCCCGCTATGTTAGCTCCCTTGACATAATTGATGTAACCGTCAGACTGTGTACCATGGAGTACACATGCTGTATGAATGTTCCGCATGATTTCATGCAAACGCATATCAACTTCAGCAGCTGACCAATTTAGCTTCATAGAGTTCTGTGACATTTCGAGACCTGAAGTAGCAACACCTCCTGCATTTACAGCCTTACCGGGTGCAAAGAGAATTTTATTGAACATAAATACTTCGATAGCTTCCGGTGTTGAAGGCATGTTTGCTCCTTCAGCAACAGCTATACAGCCATTCTTAATAAGATGCTCGGCATCTTCTTTGCCCATTTCGTTCTGAGTGGCACAAGGAATGGCGATATCACATGTAACTTCCCATGGTCTTTTACCTGCAACGAATTTTGCATTAGGAAATTTCTGTGCATAAGGTGCAACAACGTCCTGATTAGAACCACGCAACTCAAGCAAATATTTAATTTTATCTCCACTGATGCCATCAGGATCATAAATATATCCATCAGGACCGGAGATAGTGACGACCTTAGCGCCAAGCTGAGTTGCTTTTGTAACAGCACCCCATGCTACGTTACCAAAACCTGAAATAGCTACTCTTTTATCTTTAAAAGTAAGATTTTTGGTTGCCAGCATTTCCTGAGCAAAATAAACAGCGCCAAATCCTGTGGCTTCAGGACGAACCAATGAACCACCCCAGTTTATACCCTTACCGGTAAGTACACCTACATGCTCCTGAGTCAGTTTCTTATACATTCCAAACAGGAAACCAATTTCACGACCACCTACACCAATATCACCGGCAGGTACATCTTGCTCCGGACCAATTAATCTCCACAATTCAAGCATGAAAGCTTGACAGAAACGCATGATTTCTGTATCAGATTTTCCTTTGGGGCTGAAATCCGAACCTCCCTTAGCTCCTCCCATAGGAAGTGTTGTGAGTGCATTCTTAAAGATCTGTTCGAATCCAAGGAATTTCAAAATACTCAGATTCACACTAGGGTGAAAACGCAAGCCACCTTTATAAGGGCCGATTGCATTGTTAAACTGAATCCTGTAACCAAGATTTACCTGAACCTTTGCATTGTCATCTACCCAACAGATTTTAAATGTCAGGATCCGATCGGGTTCAATAAGACGATCGATAATGTTTGCTGAAGCGAATTGTGGATTAGCATTGTAAACGTCTTCAATTGATTCCAATACTTCGCGAACTGCTTGTAGGTACTCAAATTCGCCTGGATGTTTTCGCTCCAGGTCGGTCATTATTTTCTCTAAATTCATTATTAAATGTAATTAATGTGATTGGAAAATATAATAATTTGTTAATACAATAACATTGCAAAGTTAGATGGATTATTATGATAAATCAAAATAATAATGAGATTTATTTTATCTGGAAAAAAGTTTTAATCTTTTAAAAATCAATTAGTTTTTATTAAAAATAATAATGAAATATTTTATCTTTGAATTTGAATTAAAATCATAAAAAATGAATGGAGACCCCCGGGTATATGAAGTCCTGAAAAGCCTTCAGATTGATTTTGAATACCATGAACATCCTGAAGCACCGACCATAGAAATTGCTTTGCTATATTGGAAAGACATCAAAGAGACCACTCATTGTAAAAATCTTTTTTTCAGAAACCACAAAGGGAATAAACATTATCTTGTCATTCTGGAACACAGGCAGGATTTGGATATTCACGATCTGGAACATCGGCTGAAACAAGGGAAACTCAGTTTTGCCTCAGAACAGAGAATGGAGAAATATCTGGGGTTAAAACCGGGTTCGGTTTCTCCCTTTGGACTTGTCAATGATACCACACATCATGTTCATCTCTTTCTTGATGAAAATATAAAGCATTTGCTTAGGATCAGTTTTCATCCCAATATCAATACAGCTTCTATTGTAATCGCATTTAGTGACTTCGAAAAATATCTCACCTGGACCGGAAACACTTATGAATATATCAGCATGTATTGATCGGTTTATTAAAATCCCGAAGGGATGAAAGTATTATAGCAAAAGGAATGAAAAAGGTGAACCCAGAAGGGGTGAAAGTATTATTTATCAGATACTTTCACCCCTTCTGGGTTCTGTATGTGATATGAATATTTTCTATAATACAGTCATGCCTTCGGCATTTTTCTTAAATCCCGAAGGGATGTCATGATTGTAGAATAAGGCATTAATACATATAGTCCCATAGGGATGACATGATTAATAAATTCGGTAAATAGTTTTGAAAGAAGAACCCTTCTTTTTAGCTAAATTTGTAGCAACAAACTTTATATGAGTATTTCAGAAAATATATTTAAAATCAAAAAGGAAATCCCCAAGACCGTTTGTCTGGTTACTGTATCAAAAACGAAACCTGTAGATTCTATTTTGCAGGCATATGAGGCTGGTCAACGTTTATTTGGGGAAAATAAAGTTCAGGAACTCTGTACTAAACAAGCTGATTTGCCTGATGATATCCAATGGCATTTTATTGGTCATCTTCAATCAAATAAGGTAAAATATATAGCCTCCTTTATCAGTTTGATCCATAGTGTGGACAGCTTGAAATTAATGCAGGAAATCAACAAGGAGGCTTTAAAATATAACCGTATCATCCATTGCCTGTTTGAGTTTCACATTGCCTCAGAAGAGAGCAAGTTCGGATTAACCTATCCGTCTGCCAAAACACTTTTGGACAGTCCTGAATACCTTAAAATGGAAAATATCAGCATAGATGGCGTAATGGGGATGGCTACTTATACAGATGATACAAAGATTATCCATAGTGAGTTTCAAAATCTTAAAAAGATCTTTGATCAGCTTCAAAGAGAATACTTCAAGGGAAAAGAAAATTTTAAGATAATTTCGATGGGGATGTCTGACGACTATCTGATTGCCATTCAGGAAGGAAGCACCATGATAAGGGTAGGGAGTTCAATATTCGGTAGCAGGTAAAAAAAATGCATCCCTAGTTTACCTAAGAATGCTTTTTAGTAGCGGGGACGAGAATTGAACTCGTGACCTTAGGGTTATGAATCCTACGCTCTAACCAACTGAGCTACCCCGCCGTGTTTGAGGTTGCAAAAGTAACAATCTTTCCTGAAACTGCAAATTATCAGACTGAAATATTCTATAATTCTCTTCTGTGTACCTTGTATTTGCTGATTTCCACACACTTCCCTTCATCAGCCTTCAAATACTTCTTCAGGATGTTGAGCAACTTGCTTCTTATTCAATTGACTGATTGAGAGACCACAAATCACCATCAATATCCCTGCACCCTTTTGTACCGAGAAAGCTTCATTTAGAAGGAAATAAGAACCTATGGCTGTAATTGCAGGGATAAGGTTAGAAAAAATGCTTGTCTTGCTCACTCCTATTTCGCGTGTACCGATTGCGAAGAATACAAATGCTAGTGAGGAGGCAAAAACCGATAACATCAGCAATGAACTTACCCAGGAAGCATTAAAAGTAACAGAAGAAAGCTTGTTGGCTTCAAATATCAGAAAAAGAGGCAGAAACAAGAAAGAACCTATAAGGTTTTGATTGGCAATAACTGTGAAAGCATTGTAATGAAAAGCCAGCCTTTTCAGCAACATAGAGTAAATGATGGCCGCTATGACTGCAAAACCAAGACACATCAGGCCTAATGGCGCTGCATTTAATGAGAGGTCTTTATTGACCAGCATAACCACAACACCACCAAACGATACAATCAATCCGACAACATTTAACATAGAAAGCCTCTCCTTCAAAAAGAAATAGGCAGCTATGGGTGAAAAGACCGGGATTGTTGCAATGATGACTGCACTGATAGTAGCTGAAGAATTTTTAAGTCCAAAATTCTCTCCCAAAAAGTAAAGAAAGGGATTAAACAGTGCAGATATCAGAAACATTTTATAATGCTCACGTTTTACTTTTTCTAGTTTGCCAAATAGCTTTAGTCCTGCAAAAAGAATCCCCGCTGAAATAATCAATCTGAAGAAAACAGTAGTAATGGGTTCCAGATATCTAAAAACAATAGTAGACCAGACAAAAGACATTCCCCAGAATACCATTGAAAGAACGATGATGATGTAAAGTTGTGCTTTTTTATTCTTGATCATATTTATCAAATAGTAGGCATTAGCTAAAAGAGTAATTATTCATTAGAAACATTGCTGCAAAAGTAAGCATTCTCTTAAATCTTTAAGAGTTCTGATTATCTTTGTTTAAACAAAAACAGGCATGTATTCTAAAAGTCAAATAGACAACATTCAATCTCTTAAGGACAAATTAAAAGGTGATCTCTATACCGACACCGCTACCCTACTCATGTACTCAACAGATGCTTCTGCATATCGCGAAGTCCCTTTGGCAGTGGTAAGAGCCAAAAACAGCGATGATCTGAAGGTTCTGATAGACTTTGCCCGGATTGAAAAGATTCCACTGATACCAAGAACGGCAGGAACATCGCTTGCAGGCCAGGTAGTTGGAACAGGTATTGTAGTTGATGTGTCACGTTATATGAATGCGGTATTGGAATTTAACGAAACCAAACACTGGGTGCGGGTCGAACCGGGTGTGATACTGGATGAACTTAACCTGATAGTCTCTGCCTCAGGACTCTTCTTTGGTCCCGAGACCTCAACATCTAACCGTTGTATGATCGGGGGTATGGTTGGCAACAACTCCTGTGGATCACATTCTCTTGTCTATGGTAGTACCCGTGATCATATTCTGAATATAAAAGCACTCTTGTCTGATGGTAACGAAATCGAATTTGGACCTCTGACCAAAGAGGAATTCGATGTCAAATGTAATCTGGAATCACTCGAAGGTTCGATATACAGGCAGATGAAGCTTGCATTGGAAGACAAAAAGATGCAGGATGAAATCAGACAACAGTTTCCCGATCCTGAACTGGAGCGTCGAAATAATGGATATGCCATTGATTACCTGCTCGAAACAGAACCTTTTAAGAATAACAACACTCCCTTTAATTTCTGCAAACTGATAGCCGGTTCAGAAGGTACACTCTGCTTCATTACTGAAATCAAATTAAATCTGGTCCCTTTACCTCCAAAAGAGAACATGTTGATTGCAGTTCATATGAAAACGCTCAATGAGGTATTCAAAGCCAATCTTGTAGCTCTGAAACATCACCCGGTTGCAGTAGAACTGATGGATCATGTGATCATCGAACAAACCAGTAACAACATTTCTCAAAGGAAGAACCGTTTCTTTATTGAAGGTGATCCCGTAGCTTTGTTGCTGATAGAATTTGCCGGTGATAGCCGTGAAGAACTGGACACCATTGCCGTACAGGTTGAAGAGAGTTTGCGTGCCGAAGGATTTGGTTATCATTATCCCCGCATCTATGGAAAGGAAATCAGTAAAGTATGGGCTTTACGAAAAGCAGGACTTGGCGTGCTTTCAAATATTCCGGGAGATGCAAAACCTGTTGCAGTTATTGAAGACACTGCAGTGTGTCCTAAGTATTTCCCGGATTACATGACAGACTTCATGGCCATGCTTAAAAAGCATAATCTGAGTTGTGTCTATTATGGACATCTGGCAACAGGTGAACTGCATTTACGACCTGTATTGAATCTGAAAGATCCTGCAGATGTCATTCTTTTTCGAACTATAGCGCTTGAGACGGCAAAGCTGGTCAAAAAGTACCGTGGTTCATTGAGTGGTGAACATGGTGATGGAAGACTGCGTGGTGAGTTTATCCCTTTGATGTTAGGTGAAAAAATCTATCAACTTTTCAAAGAAATAAAGAAAACATGGGACCCGAATGGTATCTTTAATCCTGGCAAGATCACAGACACACCACCAATGGATTCAAGCCTGCGCTTTGAACCGGGGAAACCCAACCCAACGATTGATACCATCTTTGACTTTTCATCCACACAGGGCATCCTGAGGGCCACAGAACAATGCAATGGATCGGGTGACTGCCGCAGGACTTCAGTCATTGGAGGATTAATGTGTCCCAGTTATCAGGCAACACTCGATGAGAATACCTCTACCAGGGCCAGGGCCAATATCCTCAGAGAGTTTCTTACACGATCAACCAATAAAAATCCATACGATCACAAAGAGATTTATGATGTGCTGGATCTTTGTCTATCCTGCAAGGGTTGCAAATCGGAATGCCCTTCGAATGTAGATATCACCAAATATAAGGCAGAGTTTATGCAACATTGGTATGATCTGCATAGTGTTCCAATGCGATCATTGCTCATTGCAAATATCAGCAAGGTAAATAGTTTGGGAGCAATTGTCCCATCACTGTTTAACCTGGTGATAACAAATAAATTCACTTCCGGTGTTCTGAAAAAGATCCTGGGTTTCGCTCCTGAAAGAAGTATTCCTAAACTTTACAGGATGACCCTGCGTAGCTGGATAAAAAACAATAAACTGACCTCTTCAGTAAATCATAAAGGAAAAGTTTATCTCTTTGTAGATGAATTCACCAACTATAATGATACAGAAATTGGCATAAAAGCTGTGCAATTGCTCAACAGTCTCGGCTATCAGGTTATTGTTCCCAAACATATTGAAAGTGGTCGTACCTATTTATCAAAGGGATTGATCAGAAAAGCCAAACAAATTGCTATTCGTAATTTCACTTTATTGAAAGACATCATCACAGAACAAACTCCTCTGATCGGGATTGAGCCTTCAGGAATCCTTAGTTTCCGTGATGAATATACAGAGTTGGTAGGAGCAGAATTGAAAAACGATGCAATAAAACTCTCGAAATCATGTCTCTTGTTTGATGAATTCATTGTCAGGGAAGTCGAAAAAGGGAATATTTCACATAAACAGTTTACGGATACCAAACAGTACATCAGGCTGCATGGTCATTGTCATCAGAAAGCCATAGCATCCACGGCTTCAACAGCAGCAATGTTATCTTTGCCTTTTAACTATACCGTTGAAGAGTTGAAAACAGGATGTTGTGGAATGGCAGGTGCTTTTGGATATGAAAAAGAACATTACGCAGTTTCAATGAAAGTAGGGAATCTGAGATTATTTCCTGAAGTAAAGAAAACACCGCAAGAGACTATCATCAGTGCTCCCGGAACCAGTTGCCGCCATCAGATCAAAGACGGTACCGGTCGGATAGCTTTACACCCCATCGAAGTTCTTTTTAATGCTTTGAATAAATAATATTGCTATAAATTACCGAAAAAAGGTATTTTTATCTTTTAATTCAAATCCCGAATTAAGACACATTAAGAAATCCTGAAGAAATATCAGGCTTTGGAATAACGGAGAAAACTATGATTGGGAAAAAATCATTCAGTATATTGTATATTGCTGCCATTCTTTCAGCAGCTCTCCTCGTATTTCATGCATGTAAAAGCAATGAAGGACAAGATAGCAGCTCCTCATCTGTTGCAACATCAAAGTTAATAATCAACTCGCTTTTTAATTTTGAAACAATGCAAAATGTAGATATCAGTATTCAGATTCTTCAATCTTCTGATACCAGACCTACTCTACATTTAATAAAAATATACGATAATAATCCGGGAACTACAAAAGCTCAATTGATATCATCCGGTATCACCGACCCATCACTACTCTATATTGCGGTCTTGCGTATCCCGACTACGCTCGACACAGTTTGGGTTGACAATATTACAGTACTCACAGATTCGACTGTTTTCCATAATTACAAGCCATTACCAATAATTGCAAAAAAAATAAATTATTCTTTTACAATGATGGCGCCTGTTTTAAATAGAAAAGTAGGTAGTATCAATGATCCCGGATGTTCATCAGGATGTACAAGAACAGTTTCGACCAGAGTAAACACAATTCAGATCAATGACAACGAACAGGTTTGCCTCACTGCATCTTTCAATGGTACTGTTGTCTTTAACTCTTCAAATGGAACTGCAAAGCTGATTATTTGTGGGTCTGACACGATTTCAAACATCACTGCAAATGGCAATGGGATTTCAAACATTATTGTCAGTAACAGTGGCTCATTGACGCTACGAAATATCGCAATGGCTAAGGTAAATATTACTAATTATGGAAGCTTCAATGCAACCAGTGGCTTCAACGTTTTAAAAGACAGGATATTTACAAATTACGGATACGCACAGGCTGATGTTCTCACCATAACCAATGGCACAGTAAATAATTACAGCACTTTCAATATTACACGCGAAGTTGATAACAGCGGCACAATATTAAATTCAAATTTATTACAGGTCTCAGGAGTAATAGTCAATAATGTAAGTTCTTCGATTAACAATGAATGTAAGATCAATGTTATGGGTGACTTTCAGCATTATGGCAACTTCTCCAACAAAGGATACATGGTTGTTTCAGGTAATGTTCAGTTCAATACAGGAAGCAAAACAACATTATCTGCCCAGTCAAATCTTGAAATTGCAAGTGCATCACCCAGAGTAAAAGGTCAAATATCAATAAATGGAGATGTCACAGGCCCTATAATTGGAAGCGGGAAAATAACTGTTGATGGAAGAACAGATATTTTAAGCAGTGCCAAATTCTTTAATCAAATTGATATCTGGGTTGGGAACGGTATAGAAACAATGCAAATAACATTACCTTCAACTGTTACATTCTGCAAAAGTTTTATTCCTGCTACCTATTGCACACCTGAATCAGGTAAACCCACTGTAAAAGATCAGGATGGTGATGGTGTTCCCGATGTTTTTGATGATTTCCCAACTAATCCTGATCGTGCATTCACATCTTACTATCCAAATAATGGAACATTTGCAACACTCTGTTTTAATGATTTATGGCCAGCTAAAAATATATACGATGGCTCAATGAATGATTTTATAGTTGATTTTCAATATAAAATCATCACCAATTCAAAAAATCAGGTTGTAGATATATATGGAACGTTTCGTCCCAGGGCTGAGGGTGCTGCAGTTGATAATGCATTTGCAGTGGCGTTGCCGGTTCCTCCTTCAGCAATACAGAATATTGAAGGAACTAAAATATATGGTGCGGCCGCGAATAACATCCTTACTATAATGCCTCAAGGTTATGAGGCAGGGCATTTAAATAATACTGTATTTTCTGTCATCAATAGTGTATACAGCTATTATAATGCACATTACAGTATTAATGTATGGCCACAGGAAGACTTTTATGCCAATCCCGAAATCAATATTCATGTTCAATTTGTTACACCAATTGTCTCTTCACAGTTGATTCCACCTTACAACCCATTTCTAATTCATAATTCAAATCGGAAATATGAAGTTCATCTTATAGATCATCAACCTACTGAATTAGCTGACACCAAATTATTTGGATCAGTTGATGACCGTTCAGACATCACTAAAGGATTATATTACAGAACAGTAGATAATCTCCCCTGGGTAATTGAGATCCCGGTTAGTTTTGACTACCCCAGAGCAAAGATAAATATTTTCAATGCACATCTGAAATATTCAGAATGGGCTCAATCACAAGGAACCAAAAGCAAGGATTGGTATCTTAACAAACCCGGCTATCGTAACTCAAGCTTAATCTATCACAAATAATATATTATATTTTTTTCTTGATAGTGAGTGTTAACCCGTCATAAGAAAGTTCTGTTTCCTCAAAGATAGATTTTGCTTCATCCAGAAAAGGGTTTATATCATCATACCTTGCTGAATAATGCCCGATGATCAATTTCTTCACATCTGCCAGTTGTGCAATACGGGCAGCTTGTTCAGCAGTAGAATGATATTTTTGCTCAGCCTGATCTGTAAGATCTTTTAAAAAAGTAGTTTCATGATACAGAATATCGGCTCCTTTTATGATGGGTATTATCGTCTCTGTATAGCGCGTATCGGAACAATAAGCATAAGATCGTGGCGAAGGAGGAGAAATCGTAAGTGATGCATTAGAAAGCACTGTACCGTCATCCATTGTGTAATCGGCTCCTCTTTTTATACCCTCGTATTCAGTGTATGGAATTTTCTCACTTAACACTACCTCTTTTCTGATTTTCCGAAGACCCGGTTTTTCCCTGAACAGAAATCCGTGAGTAGGTATCCGGTGTTCAAGAGGAATGGTGATTACCTCCAGGTCATCATTATCAAAAATGACTTCTGAAACCTCAGGGTTAGTTACATGAAATATCAGATTATAAATCAATTCAGTATGCGTATAAAATAACTGTAACCTGATAATCTCTTCAAGCCCTTGCGGTCCATAAACATGTAATTCATTTTTCCTACCCAGCAGATGAAGTGAAGAGATGAGTCCAACCAGTCCAAAAAAGTGATCTCCATGAAGGTGACTGATAAAAACAGCATGAAGTCGCTGAATACGTTTGAGATATCTGCGCAATTGTAACTGCGTACCTTCGGCACAATCAATCAGATAGAACTTATCATGATAATTGATTACCTGCCCGGATGGATTGCGATCATTGGTAGGGATAGAAGAACTACAGCCCAATATAGTGATGGAAAAGCCCATTTAATTTCATTTTAACAAAAGTACAACATCAACTTTATGAATAACAAAAAAGCTCTCCTTTTGGGAGAGCCTTTTTGATTTATTTTAATAAAAATTGATTAGTCTTCCTTTTTGGATTCCTCTTCAGTTTTTACCGATTCTTCTTCAGCTTTTGGAGAAACTTTTTCTGCTTTTGGAGAAACTTCTTCTGCTTTAACAGGAACTTCTTCTGCTTCCACAACAGCTTCTTCTGCTTCTACAGGAACTTCTTCTGCTTTAACAGGAACTTCTACAGCTTTTGCAGCTTTGTGAGCTTTAGCCGGTTCTTTTTCTGCTTTAACAGATGCCTTTTCTGATTTTTCCATATCAGATTTCAGATTGATCAAGGCTTCCAGATCACCCAGTGTTGAGCGTTCGATATTGTCCTTGAGTTTCTTCACTGCACGTTTTGTAGTTTGTTCAGCAGATTCTTTCTGAGCAACTTCCTTAACCTTTTCAGCAACTATAACATCCTGGAACAGTTTACTGTGTGAAAGAATGATTTTCTTGTTGTCTTTCGAGAACTCAATCACCTTAAAGTCAAGTGTCTCTTCTGCTTTAGCATTGCTACCGTCTTCTTTTTGAAGATGACGTGTTGGGGCAAAACCTTCAACTCCGTAAGGAAGCGTGATAATGCCACCCTTGTCGGTTACTGTAGTGATTGTGCCTTTATGAACTGAACCTAAAGTGAAAACACCTTCGAATACATCCCAGGGATTTTCTTCGAGTTGTTTATGTCCAAGACTTAAACGACGGTTATCAGTGTCTACATCAAGTACAACTACATCGATTTCTTCTCCAATCTTAGTGAATTCTGCAGGATGTTTGATCTTCTTTGACCAGCTCAAATCGCTGATATGAATCAGACCATCGACTCCTTCTTCAAGTTCAACAAAAATACCAAAGTTGGTGAAGTTGCGAACGATAGCCTTGTGGCGTGAATTCATAGGATATTTTTCCTTGATATCAGCCCATGGATCAGGAATAAGTTGTTTGATACCCAATGACATCTTGCGATCGTCACGATCAAGTGTCAGAATAACGCCTTCTACTTCGTCTCCAACTTTCAGGAAGTCCTGAGCTGAACGTAAGTGCTGGCTCCATGACATTTCTGAAACATGGATCAATCCTTCAACACCTGCTGCGATTTCAATAAATGCACCATAATCGGCAATCACAACAACCTTACCCTTAACAGTATCGCCAACCTTAAGGTTTTCGTCCAATGCATCCCATGGATGAGATGTAAGTTGTTTCAGACCTAAAGCAATACGTTTTTTGTTTTCATCAAAATCAAGAATTACAACCTTGATCTTCTGATCAAGCTGTACGATTTCTTCAGGATGATTTATACGACCCCATGAAAGGTCAGTAATATGAATTAAACCGTCAACACCGCCAAGGTCAACAAACACACCGTAAGAAGTAATATTCTTAACAGTACCTTCGAGAATCTGACCCTTTTCTAATTTAGCAATGATTTCAGCTTTTTGTTGTTCAAGTTCGTCTTCAATAAGCGCTTTGTGTGAAACAACAACGTTTTTGTACTCATGATTGATTTTTACAATCTTGAATTCCATAACCTTGTCGACGAAAATATCGTAATCACGAATAGGTTTAACGTCAATTTGTGAACCTGGTAAGAATGCTTCAATACCAAAGATATCAACAATAAGACCACCCTTGGTACGGCACTTAACATAACCTGTAACAACTTCCTGTTTGTCGAAAGAAGTGTTTACACGTTCCCATGCACGAAGCGTACGGGCTTTTTTGTGCGAAAGGATAAGTTGACCATTCGCATCTTCCTGACTTTCTACATAAACTTCGACCTTATCACCAATTTTTAGATTGGGATTGTATCTCAATTCTGAAAGAGGAATAACGCCATCAGATTTAAAACCAATGTTTACAACAACCTCACGATTGTTCATAGTAACAACACTACCATCAATCACCTCATGTTCTACAATAGAACTAAGGGTTTTGTCGTACAAGCCTTCCAGCTTTTCACGATCAGATTTAGAGTAATAACTACCTTTTTTTCCAAGTGAAGTCCAGTCAAATTCTACCGGTTCTTCAATAACAGGAGCTACTTCTACTTTTTCTTTAACAACTTTTTTAGCTACTGGAACAGCTTCTTCAACTTCTTCTATCGTTGCCTGATCTTCAGACGCTTCAATCTCAGCTTCTTCGACAGCATCCCTTACTTCAGGAGTTTCAACTTCTTCTGTTACTTCTGCAACAACAGGAGTTTCAACTTCTTCTGCTATATCAGCAACAACAGGAGTTTCAACTTCTTCTGCTACCTCAGCAACAACAGGAGTTTCAACTTCTTCTGCTACTTCAGCAACAACAGGAGTTTCAACTTCTTCAGCTACCTCAGCAACAACAGGAGTTTCAACTTCTTCTGCTACCTCAGCAACAACAGGAGTTTCTTCAGTTACAACTTTTGTTTTTTCAGAAGCATCCTGAATTTCAGAATTTTCTTTTTTTACTTCGTCAATTGACATTATGTGATTTGTTTTTTGTAAAGTGCTTGCGAACACCCGGGTTATACTTCTTTTGACTGCTTCGACATGATACTCCGGAATCGCAAGTTAACATCATATTATGCCGCTTTAAAAGAGCGTGCAAAATTAGAGAATATATTTTGAATTATCAAGTGTCATTTACTTCATTTACTGAATGCACAGCAAAATAATTTTTAATTTAAAACTGTTTAAATTTTAAAACAGTTTCTTTATTAACTGAAGCAACGTGTCTGAATCAGTCAGCACAGTCCTATCCGGAAATGAAGCTTTAACCTCAAGAATTATGATGTGGACAAGTATGGACATTTTTTTGAAAATTCTGTTAAAAATCAAACAAACCATGAAAAGACACTGAAATGATCAAAAAAAGATCATGAAAAGATGACTCCCGGATAAGGATAAAACACCTCCCCAACAATTGGGGGATACTCGAGAGGTGTACCGTACCTGTTCCGTACCCTTACCCTACATTTTCCGTACCTGTACCGTCTATAAGGTACGGAATATGTAGGCTGCATGTAGGTTAATTGTACGCTACAGAGGACAAGTATCTACCAGATGTCTGTAAATGGCTTGTAAGTGATCCGGGAGTATTCGTGGGAGTATCAAAAAATGATCAAAAAATGGTCCTTTAATGGTCTATTCATTGTCTATTTTCGAAACCTTGGAAGTTAGAAAAGAAAGATCGTTGATTTTTCGAAACTGTTTAAATTTAGTTTTTTCTTTTGCCCGTAGGACATTAATGACAATAGAATTGAAATTCACTCTCTTATTTTGCCCGTAGGGCATTAACATTTAGGGTTAATCCCTTACGGGGAAAAGATTTATATTTCAGCCCTTTCTATTGTCATTTATGTCCTACGGACAAATTTAAACAGTTTCTTAGTCAAAGTCGTTTAGAGAATAATTATAATAAATCCTTTTCTGAAAGCGTTATTAAATTGATTGAATAGTGATATATTTGGGGCACTATTCTGTAAGCACATGTTACGTAAAATATGTTTGTTGCTATTACTTCTGGCATCCTTTGCAGGTTATGCCTCACATTTGCGTTCGGGTGAAATTTCATACCAACCTGTTCCGGGAAAAGTTAACACGTATCTCATTACTTTTACTATTTATACAAATGCAGGTCCAAGCGCTACTGCAGATTTAAATATACTTGCTCCTAATGTTAATTTAGGTGACGGCACAATCATTACCACTCTCGCCCGCCAAAATGGTGTGGCAGGTATTGTACTTGGTAAAGCATGTGCCCATGTTGGCGAATTGGTAACCCCTGTTATTCGTAAAAACATATATACGATTGAACATCAATATCCCGGAAATGGCACTTATATTATTTCAACCGCTCCAACTGCAAGAAATACAGGTATTCTCAATTTAGCCAATGGTCAGGCAATGTATATTGCGTCCATGCTAACAATTGCCAATGGATTGACCCCGATAAGTTCACCGGAGCTTTCATTTCCCCCTTATGATCCCGGAGGATGTATGAATACCATTTATAAAATAAACCCGGGCGCCATTGATCCTGATGGAGATGAGTTACGTTTTCAATTGATAAAATGTAAAACAACCAATGGAGTAGATATAGCTTCATACAAGTATCCTGATCAGTTGGACCCCTCCGGCAATACTACATTTAAAATGGATCCCAGGAGTGGACTTATTACTTGGAACATGCCCACTATTCAAGGTGAATACAATATTGCATTCAGGATTGAAAAATATCGTGGGGGTATTCTGGTTGGATATGTACTCAGGGATATGCAAATTACAACGTCTCCCTGTTTAAATAATCCTCCTGTAATAGATCCAATTCCCAATATTTGCGTTACAGCCGGAACCGCCATAAGTTATAAAGTCACATCCAGTGATGTGGATGGCGATACATTAACGTTTTCGACTACGGGTATGCCTTATGATGTTGCTTTTAGTCCTGCAAAGTATACACCCGATTCTGCAGGTCCCTATGTAGGACATACCTCAGGTACATTTTACTGGAAAACTGATCCTGTTCACTTCACAAAAAACGCTTATCAGGTTTATTACAGAGTCTCTGATTCGCATAAGGGAGGAAGTCTAACAGATATCGTTTCAAATTTCATAACCATTACGGCATCAGCCGTAAAGAATGTCACGGCAACCGTTTTTCAAAGAGGTTTCAATGTTAAATGGGATCAATCGGTATATCCACAAGCAACCGGATATAAGATTTACAGAAAAACAGGTATTTCTCCTTTCGTTACTGATTCATGCACTACCGGGGTTCCTTTGAATTCAGGATTTACACTAGTTGGTACAGTGAATGATCCGACTAAACTTTCCTACATTGATTTAGACAATGGGAAAGGCCTTCCTTCGGGATATTCCTATTGTTATGTTGTTACAACACTTTTTGACGGGGGTGCAGAGAGCGCTCCATCCGACCCTGCCTGTGGTCTTCTAATGTATCCATTTATCAATGTATTACAGGACACATTAATCAATTGTCAATGGTCTACAATCACTATCGATACGACGATCATTCAATTTATCAATGCCAATCAACAAACCGTCTATAACTGGACCTCTTCTCCCGCATTGCAACTCATCAATCCAAATCAACAAGATGTAAGCGTTAAATTGCTCACTACGGGATTACAAACAATAAAAATTATTGCCACTTCAGGAGTTTACATCGATTCTGCTAAGATTTATATCCAGGTAAATCCTATTCCCAGTCCAAAAATAAAATTGTATGATCTGGGTGGTTGGCCTGATTCTGTGATGTTTTACAACAGATCACTCTATTCTGTCAGGGCTGAATGGTTATTCCCTGATGGAACACAAAGTTCAAAGATGGATTCTGTTTTATTTACTTTTGATACAAATGGCTACTACAGAATATATTTGAAAGTTTATAACAGTCTGGGCTGCCCCGATACTACTTCTATTGTTTACAGGGTCGTCATGAAAGGGGTTGCAATGCCAAATGCCTTTGAACCTGAGAATCCAAGTGACAAGCTGAATAGTTTCAGACCCTTGGCAGTAGGACTTGAAACTTACTTTCTGGGAGTATGGGACCTTTGGGGAAATCTGGTCTGGTCTTCTGATAAACTGATCGACACGAGGCCTGCTGAAGGATGGAATGGAACAGATAGTAAAGGTAAGAAAATGCCTGGCCAGAATTATATCTGGAGAATGACAGCAACCTATATTGACGGGACGATCTGGAAAGGTGTCAAAGATCATTTCGGAAAATTTCATAAAGAAGGAACATTTAACCTTCTGAGATAGTTGTCTTCATGAATACTCAGTCAAAACAAAACAAATTTAAATAAATTATGATATATTTGTAGCTCTATACAATAAGCTAATGTTGCGTAAAATAAGTATATTTCTCTTGCTTCTGGCTTCACTTTCGGGGTATGCCACGCATCTTCGTTCAGGGGAAATTTCTTATCAACCTGTACCTGGGTACCCAAATACATATCTAATTACATTTACGATTTACACCAATATGTCTCCCGGTATTGTAGCAGATCAGAATACTTTAGATGTTTTTTTTGGAGATGGCCAAAAAGCTACATTGACCCGTGAAAACGGACCTGCAGGTTACAATAATGCAGCCAGACCGGTATGGTGCGCCGCATTGGGTGAATTAGTTACCCCCATTATTAAAAAAAATATTTTTACTGTAGTACACACTTACAGTCCAAATAGAAGCTATATTATTTCAACTGCTCCGTCAGCCAGAAATAATGGTATTCTTAATATTGCCGGTAGTGGTAGTATTCCTTTATATGTAGAATCAATGCTTACTGTTGGTAATGGATTGACACCTATCAGCTCACCAGAACTTTCGCTCCCTCCTATTGGTGATGGATGTATTAACTCTATCTATAAAATTAATCCCGGTGCAATTGATCCTGATGGTGATGAATTGCGTTTTCAACTTGTAAAATGTAAGACCACAAATGGTGCGGATATAGCTGCATATAAATATCCTGATCAATTAGATCCTAATGGAAATACGACTTTTAAAATGGATCCCCGGAGTGGTGTTATCACATGGAGTAAACCTACCGTGCAGGGAGAATATAATATTTCATTCAGGATAGAGAAATACCGGGGTGGTGTTTTGATTGGTTATGTACTTCGCGATATGCAGGTTACAGTTGCTCCCTGTGCTAATCGACCACCTGCAATAGATCCGATACCCGATATATGTGTTCAGGCAGGAACACCTATTACGTATAAAGTGACAACCAGTGATGAAGATGGTGATACATTAACATTTACAACTACAGGTATGCCATATGAAGTCACTTCTGATCCGGCTACATACACTCCCGAAGGAACGAATATAGGATCTACAGCCGGAACTTTTAACTGGAATACAAATTCTATACACTTCAGGAAGAATCCTTATCAGGTATTTTACAGTGTTTCCGATAAGCATTTAGGTTCCAGTCTTACCGATGTGGTCTCAAATTTCATCAGTTTAATAGCTCCTGCAGTTCAAAATGTCAAAGCTGTTGTATATCAGAAGGGATTCAATGTAAGCTGGGATAAGACTGTCTGTACACAGGCAATCGGTTATAATATTTACAGAAAACAAGGCCCTTCAAATATACCTTTTGATTCATGCATGCTTGGAATGCCTATTGGTGCTGGATTCACACTGGTTGGCACTGTGAAAGATCCAAATACACTTTCGTATATTGATTTGAACAAAGGCGGTGGTCTTACTTCAGGATATACTTATTGTTATGTTGTAACTGCACTTTTTGATGGTGGAGCCGAAAGTGCCCCATCCGAACAATCCTGTTCTTTAATAATGTATCCTTTCATTCAGGTAGTTCAGGATACTTTAATCAATTGTCAATGGTCTACAATACCAATCGATACGACTAGCATTAGATTTATCAATGCCGATCAGAAAACTATTTATACCTGGAGTTCAACACCTGATCTTCAGTTAATCCAACCGTACATTCAGGTTGTAAACGTTAAATTGTTAACTACCGGGCTTCACAAAATAAAAGTAATTGCTACTTCAGGTCTTTATATTGATTCAGCTTATGTATATATTCAGGTAAATCCAATACCCGGCCCTAAAATTAAGTTGTATGATCTGGGAGGATGGCCTGATTCTGTGATGTTTTATAACAGATCAACCAATTCTGTCAGAGCTGAATGGATATTCCCCGATGGGACAAGAAGTTCAAAGATGGATTCTGTTTTATACACATTTTATACTAACGGTTATTACAGAATTTATCTGAAAGTGTATAATAGTTTAGGCTGTCCGGATACCACTTCAATTGTTTACAGAGTTGTTATGAAGGGAATTGCAATGCCCAATGCCTTTGAACCTGAGAATCCAAGTGCCGAGTTGAATACATTCAGGCCTTTAGCTGTTGGACTTCAAACCTACTTTTTGGGAGTATGGGACCTTTGGGGAAATCTGGTCTGGTCATCAGATAAGTTGATCGACACCCACCCAACTGATGGTTGGAATGGAACCGATAGTAAGGGAAGAAAATTACCTGCACAAAATTATATATGGAGAATGAAGGCTACCTATATTGACGGAACTGTCTGGAAGGGAGTCAAAGATCGTTTCGGAAAATTTCACTCAGAAGGTACTTTAAATCTTCTAAGATAACTGTTCATGAAAAAATATACTCAACATCTACCTATTGTCTTTCTACTGGTTTTAAACTTGTTCGGCTATCAAATTTATGGTCAGGATGTCACCTTTACCCATTTCATGCAGAACCCTATCTATTATAATCCTGCATCAGTCGGGATAGATCAGGGAATGTTGATTTCATTGAATTACCGTAGAGCACTCATGTATCTACCTTCAAAATTCGAGACCATAGCATTGGGAATTGACCAATCATTGCATGATACAGAAATCAAAGGACTCGGAGGAGTGGGATTGTTTTTAACCAGAAACCAGGAAGGTGATGGGAATTATAATACAACAGCGCTTGGGATCCCTTTTTCTGCAAGAGTAGTGGTCAACGAATTTTTAAAATTTCAGGTTGGAATTGCACCTGTCATCTATCAGAAATCCATCAACTTTGATAACCTTGTCTTTTTCGATCAACTTCATCCCTATTATGGTGTTGTTGTTAAAAAGTCCCAACTTTCTCAGCTCACATCCAATCAAACAGTTACTTTTTTCGATTTTCATATTGGCATATTCGGCCGCTACGAAACCGATCCAACGGATCAATCCTATGAAAGGAACAATGTATTTGACTTTGGTTTTTCCATTCAACATCTGCCCGAACCCAACCAGTCTTTTGAACATGTTATTGCAAAATTACCATCCAAGTATTCATTGATGATGCGATATAGTCATGTTGTTGCAACCTATGGTTATCAGCAGGCAAGCATTCAACCCTTGATGTTGCTCGAAAAACAAGGGAGTATGGAAAATATTATTACCGGTATCAATTTCAAGTACAAGACTTTTTCTATGGGTGGTTATATGCGTCATGAACAAAACAGTTTGATGAATGTCACTGAATTAATGATGCTTATAGGAACTGAATTTCAGTTGCGTGAACGTTCGTTTTCATCAATTCAGATCAACTATAGTTTCGACTTACTGGTTCATTCTAAACAGGTAAATAAGAATATTACCAATGAACTCTCGATCATCTTAAAACTCCCATCGATTCATCATCCAAAAGATCCTTGCCATTTCCGTTTTTAGTTTTGTAACGATCTGGTTATACACGTTGTAGAATCTTTAAAATTTTATTACCCCACTTTGGGGAATCTCTCGCCAAAAAGCACTCATTTTCTCAAATATATTAAAATATTTTAAATTTATATAGTTGATTTTCAACTATTTTATTTTATTCTTTGAAAGGTTCTCAGGATTGGCAAGGTTTTGGAAGAGTATCATGTAAAAAATAATATTTTCCACACTTTAATTCTTATAGTTATGTTAGAAATTTCAAAATCGATCCTGGTCCGTTACAGTTTTAACAAGGACCTTTTCTCCAGCGAATTAAAGAAGCTGGTATTATTAATGGGAAGCAACCCCGATGAAAGTCGGAATCTACACGAATGGTGCAGAGATTCGTATGGAAAAAAGTATGGTAAAGAAATTCGTCAGGCATTCAAAAATCATATTTAACCTTAAATTTTTAAGCCTATACGCACAATTACTCCTTTTTTAATTCTTAATTCTTCAGACTCCTTTTAAGCAGGTACCGTAAGGTTATCCTGCTTTTTTTGTGTTACCAAAACAAATCTAAGAAACTGTTTAAATTTAGTTTCTTCTTTTGCCCGTAGGGCATTAATGTCAATAGAAATGCATTTCCCTCCATTTTTTGCCCGTAGGGCATTAACATTAAAGGTTGATCCCCTACGGGGAAAAGATAAATAATGACGATTTTTCTATTGACATTTATGCCCTATGGGCAATTTTAAACAGATTATAAATAAATTTGTTTATCTTGTATTCCTGTTTCGTGTTGAAGTATCAACATGAATAACAGAATCTTACAGATATGCCAGTAGAAGAAAGAACCATCGTACATTTTGACCTCGACAGTTTCTTTGTTGAGGTAGAACGATTGCAAGACAGTCAGCTTAAGGGAGTTCCGGTTATAATTGGAGGACACTCCGATAGAGCTGTCGTGGCAAGCTGTAGTTATGAAACCCGAAAGTTTGGAGTTCATTCTGCTATGCCGATGAAAAGAGCCCTGACGCTTTGCCCTCAGGCAATCGTTGTGAGCGGCCATATGGATCTTTATGGCAAATACTCCCACATGGTCACAGAAATCATTTCTGAAGCCTCCCCGCTCTATGAAAAGGCCTCTATTGATGAACATTATATCGATATCACCGGCATGGATAGATATTTTGGATCTCAGAAATTCGCTCATGAACTGCGTATGCGTGTAATTAGTGAAACCGGTCTCCCCATTTCGTTCGGACTTTCAGTCAATAAAACTGTTGCCAAGATTGCAACAAGTGCAGCCAAGCCCAATGGTGAAAAATATGTCCCTTTCGAAATGGTTCGTTCTTTCCTGAACCCTCTCCCTGTCAATAAAATACCCATGATTGGAGAGAAGACAACCGAAGTGCTTCATAAAAACAATATTTATACCATTGAACAACTGAGTAATCTTTCTCAATTTGAAGTAGAAAAGATGCTTGGAAATTATGGAGTGATGGTTTGGAATAAAGCAAACGGCATTGATAATTCACCCGTTTTCCCATCACATGAGCGTAAGTCGATAAGTACTGAGGAAACCTTTGATATTGATATTGATGATTTGAAATTTATCGATGGACTGATGGTGTATATGACCGAAAAACTGGCATATCAGCTTCGTAGAGAGGAGAAACTTGCTTCCTGTGTCACTGTGAAAATCAGATATTCCAGTTTTGAAACACAAACCATACAGAAACAGATTCCCAATTCAGCATTTGACGATGTGATACTTGGGACATCACGTGAACTTTTTAAGAAATTGTATAAGAAAGGATTGAAGATCCGATTGATTGGTATTCGTCTGAGCAATCTGGTACAGGGATCACAACAAATTGATCTTTTCAATGATACTACCGAAATGATAAATCTCTATCAGGCGCTCGACAATATGAAAAAAAAATATGGCAAAAATGCTATTCAACGTGCCGGCGGAATGAAGAGTAAGCGAGATACAGAATCTCTAAAAGATTAAAGAGTATTGGAAGCATGCTGCAGATTACAAATCGGCAGCAGCAACGGTACCGGCTGGTGCAGATTTGTAATCTGCACCTTTAAGAACTTTTTATAACTTTGCAAAAAAATAAAAACATCAATGGGAAGAGCGTTTGAATATCGTAAGGCCAGGAAATTTGCCCGTTGGGACAAGATGGCCAAGACATTTACCCGTATAGGAAAAGAAATAGAAATGGCAGTGAAAGATGGCGGTGCAAGTCCCGACACCAATTCACGCCTTCGTGCTTTGATCCAGAATGCACGCGCTGAAAATATGCCAAAAGAGGTTGTTGAAAGAGCCATAAAACGTGCTATATCAAAAGATACATCTGCATATAAAGAGCTCTTATACGAGGGTTTTGGTCCTTACGGTATCGCAATCCTTGTTGAAACTGCAACTGATAATCACACAAGGACGGTTGCCAATATCAGAAGTATTTTCAATAAATACAATGGCAGCTTTGGAAACCAAGGATCAGTTGAGTTTATGTTTGACCACAAGTGTCATTTTAAAATCAAAAATACCGGGTTAGATGTTGAAGAACTCGAGTTTGAATTCATTGATTTTGGAGCAGAAGAGGTATTCGAAGACGAAGAGAGCATCATGATTTATGGTGAGTTTGCAAGTTTTGGTTCACTTCAAAAAGCCATAGAAGATAAAGGATTCGAAATTATAAGTTCAGGATTTGATCGCATACCCCAAACCACCAAAGAGTTAACCGAAGAACAACAGGTTGAAATCGATAAGCTTCTCGAAAAGCTGGAAGATGACGATGATGCTTTAAATATTTATACCAATATTGCATAATCAATTGATTATTAGTAATAAATATTTTCATTAGACTTGCTAATGCGGATTTGTAATCCGCATTTCTTTAGCTACGGATCGGTGATCCGCAATGTCTAATGATGATTTTGAATAGATTACAAATCCCTGATTAAAGAGGTGCGGATTACAAATCCGCACCAGCACCAGCACGGGTTATAGGCTCATTATTTTTTGGATAAATATTTTTTTTTGCATCTTTGAATCAATTTCGTAAATTTATCAAGGTTTACAACCCACTTAAATTGATCAATTATGGCAAAAAGAACGATTGTTACAATGCCCGGTGATGGCATTGGCAAGGTTGTGATGGACGAAGCAATCCGTGTATTGGATGCAGCAGGTTTTGAAGCCGAATATGTACATGCAGACATTGGCTGGGAATTCTGGTGCAATGAAGGGAATCCCCTCCCCGATCGTACCATCGATTTATTGAAAAAACATAATATTGCTCTCTTTGGAGCAGTAACGTCAAAACCCAAAGACAAGGCAGCTGCTGAGCTCAAACCTGAGCTACAGGGCAAAGGATTCACCTATTACAGCCCGATAGTCGTCATGCGACAATTATTCGATCTGGACATCTGTATACGTCCCTGCAAAACATTTAAAGGCAATCCTTTAAACTTCATTCGTCATGGCAAGAACGGTACAATTGACGAACCCGTTATAGACACGATGATTTTCAGACAAAATACCGAAGGGTTATATGGCGGTGTCGAATGGACAAATCCTCCCGATCAGGTCTATGATGCTTTGATGACGCATCCAAAGTTCAGAGAAAACTTTGCCTGGTGCCCGCGTGAAGATCTGGCAGTATCTACACGTATCTTCACCCGCAAATACACTACCCGTATCTTAAAAGCTGCATTTGAATATGCAAAGAGTCGGGGATTTAAAAGCGTTACGGTTTGTGAGAAACCCAATGTTATACGCGAAACCTCAGGAATGATGCTAAAAATAGCCCAGGAGATGAGCAAGAACAGCTATCCTGAAATCCGGGTTATAGACGTTAACATTGATGCAATGATGATGTGGCTGACCAAAAATCCTGAAAATCATAATGTGATTGTCTCAGGAAATATGTTTGGTGATATCGTTTCGGATGGATTTGCAGGTCTTATAGGAGGATTAGGTTTTGCATGCAGTGCCAATATTGGCCCTGATCTTGCCGTATTCGAACCCACACATGGATCCGCCCCAAAGTATGCCGAATACGAAACCCCCATCGTAAACCCTATCGCAATGGTCATGTCGGCCTGCATGATGCTCGATCATATTGGAGAAAGTACAATGGCTAAGAAAATAAGAAAAGCGATTGCAGAAGTTGTGGCAGAGAATAAGGTAATGGCCTATGATATGATGAAATTATCCGGGTCGCCCGACGTTATAGCACATGGAGCTGCCTCAACTCATCGTATGGCTGATGCCATTATTGCAAAACTATAATGTAGCTTCATACTTTTAAATGAAAAAAGGCTTTTTGATTTCGATTTTATTGATGCTGTTGATTGTCTGTGGTTATTCACAGACAATCAGCAGTTATACCTCCTATTATGCACTGGCAACTTTTAGAAATCAGGATAAACCTTTTTTTGTATTGCGCCGTTATGTACAGAATGTCAGGACAATGTATCTTGTCCTGGATCCGGAAAGTCTTGATGTTTCAATTGTCCCTGAGAGAAAACTCATTCTCAGACCCGACAGTCTGAAGGGATTACTCAAAACCTTCCCTTCAAGCGCCTATTCAAGGGCTTGGCTTAAAGCTAAGACCTATTCACAACCACTTCAGGATGCAGGAATCTCACATGCTATCCCTGACAGGCATGGTATCGTATTGACGATTGATCTATGTCCATCTCTGAAACCACTTGATCGTATTCTCTTTCTGGATATACTGCAACAAATGTCGGACCTTCAGAAACCTGTCCCCCTTGCCATCAGCGTTTCCGGGCATTGGATGCTTAAACATCAGAAAGATCTCGTTTGGCTGATCAAACTCGACAAACGAAATAAAATTGCAATCACATGGATCAACCACTCTTTCAATCATTATTTCAATAAGAATCTCCCTCTCTATCTGAATTTTATGTTGATGAAGGGAACTAATGTCAATCAGGAGGTATTGCTGAATGAGAAAACAATGATAGAGCATAATCTGGTTCCTTCCATCTTCTTTCGTTTCCCGGGACTTGTCTCTGGACCGAGAGTCTTCGAAAAAGTCATGAATTTTGGTCTGATCCCGGTTGGTAGTGATGCATGGCTGGCTAAGGGAGAGAATGCCGACGATGGAAACATTGTACTTGTACATGCCAATGGGAATGAACCTTATGGCATCAAAAGGTTTATCAATTTACTTCACCGTAATGAACCCAGTATCAGGTCTGGACAATGGAAATTATTTGATTTAAAAGAAAGTGTTATAAAAGAAGTTGAGTTACAAAATCAGGTTGTTAATACAAATCGATAATGACAAAACTTGAAAGTGTTTATAAATTATGGCCTGAACTCGACTGGATTCAGGACACCGAATTGAAAGACAAGACCGCACAGACTTGGGCATTGGCTTTGGAGAAGAGTGTTCTCACGTCTGAAGATCTGGCAACGATACCCTTTACACTGCTTTGTGGCCCTGATCTGAAAGTCAGTTTCATGGCTCATAAACGTTGTGTAGTCCATGTGGCAAAGGAATCAGCTCTGAAAATGAACCTGTTCTTTGAAAATGAATTGCCGGTAAACATGGATGTACTTATTGCAGGAGCTATACTTGCAGATGTAGGAAAACTCCTTGAATATGAACTAAAAGATGGAAAGGCTGTCCAGGGGATTTATGGTAAATATATCCGTCATCCTTTTTCAGGAGTTGCCCTTGCCGAACAGTGTGGTATCCCTCCTGAAGTCTGTCACATTATCGCTGCCCATGCAGGTGAAGGGGATATGATCAAGCGCTCGGTAGAGGCATATATCGTTCATCATGCTGACTTTATGACTTTTGAACCTTTCAGAGATAGATTTAAACCTTAATCTGCCATTATGAACATCATTGAAAAAATCATTGTAAACCACTCCGTATTAGAGAAGGTGCGACCCGGTGATATAGTTGATGTCTCCATCGATACCCGCGTAGCACGCGACTTTGGAGGCGCCAATGTTGTGAAGAACATCATTGATAATGGTCTTGATATCAATGATCCATCGAAAACATTTTTTACTTTTGACTGTAATCCCGGTGGCTCGGATCAGAAATATGCTGCCAACCAACACTATTGTAGACTCTTTGCCCGTCAAAATCATATTCAGGTCTTTGATATCGATTCCGGCGTTGGTACACATCTGGCGATAGACAAAGGACTGGCATGGCCGGGAAGCACATTTATATCTACAGATTCGCATGCCAATATCATGGGGGCTATAGGCTCATTTGGACAAGGTATGGGAGATCAGGATATTGCTGCTGTCTGGGCAAAAGGATTTATCTGGTTCAAGGTTCCTCCTTCTGTTAAGATTGTATTCGAAGGTGTAAAATCAGATCAGGTAACTGCAAAAGATATTGCATTGAATATGCTCAATGTTTTTGGAGCCAATCAGTTACTGGGATATTCAGTAGAACTTACCGGTCCTGCAATTGAAAAGTTAACTCTCGACGAAAGGATTACCATTTCATCCATGGGAACCGAAATGGGAGCTATCATTCTGTTGATCACTCCCGATAAACATGTGATAAAAGAATTACAGAAATTGACAGGTATTCATTATCATGGGGTTGAACCTGATCCCGATGCTGAATATGAGAAGGTATATGAACTCGATATCAGTCTGTTTAAACCCATGGTTGCCAATCCTGGACATCCACACGACACATCAGACATCGAATCGGTAAAAGGTGTAAAGATTGACTCTGCATTTATAGGAAGCTGCACCAATGGACGCATCTCTGATTTAAGAATTGCTTCAGCAATATTAAAAGGGAGAAAAGTTGCTCCCGGAGTAGTTCTGAAGATCGTTCCTGCTACCGATCAGATCTGGAATCAAGCACTGGAAGAAGGTCTGATAAAGATTTTCAAGAATGCCGGGGCATTGGTTTCTAACGCAGGATGTGCAGGATGTGCTGCCGGACAGGTTGGACAAAATGGCCCCGATGAAGTGACAATCAGTACAGGAAACCGTAACTTCTCAGGTAAACAGGGCAAAGGATTTGTTTATCTCTCCTCTCCTGCTGTAGTTGCAGCATCAGCTGTTGCCGGATTTATCACACTTCCAAACGAGATTCCTTCTAAACCGGCACTCTTTGAGGCTAAAGAAATTACACATCATTCTGTTGACAAGAGATTAAAACCTAAGGACGAAAAGCCTTTTGTTCTTGAAGGCAAGGCATGGTTTATTCAACAGGATGATATCGACACCGACATGATCTTCCATAACCGGTATCTCACTATTACAGACATTAAGGAGATGGGGAAATACACTTTTGACAATCTGAAAGGGTATGAAGATTTTGCAACTAAAGCTCAACCCGGGGATATCGTCTTTACAACAAAGAATTTCGGAGCCGGAAGTTCCAGACAACAGGCTGTTGATTGTTTTCTTTCTTTGGGAATCAATTGTATAATAGCTGAGTCATTTGGTGCTATCTATGAAAGGAATGCCATTAATGCAGCACTACCTATCATGACTTATCGTTCCGGACAGATGAAAGAGATCGGTTTGATAACAGGAGATAACATCAGGATCAATTTGATTACCGGAGAAATTGAAAATCTGACCAAACATCGAAAAACAACAATCAATAAGTTTTATGATGCCCAGAAACAGATCTATCAAAACGGTGGGTTGTTGTAATGCTTATTTCACTTCACTGGTGATGGTGATGTAACCAGGATATGAAACAGGATACTTTCCAACCAGGATTGTTGGTTTTGCTTTCAATTTAATCCTTGTAGGCACTCCGTTGGCACCAGCCAGATTAAATGCAAAGTTCAGCAGTGACTGTCCGCTCTTACCTGACAATGCCTTCCGAAGATCGATATTCATGCTTAATGGTATTATAACAGATCCATTAGAAGGTATTGTAACAGGTGATTCATTAATGCCATTAACCATTTCAATATCATCAATCAGCAAAATCCACTCCAACCTGTTTAATCCGGCAGTCTGTCCGTTGGGGTTGTGGGCTTCGACGTTTAGATTAAAAGTCAATGCCAAAGGCCCTCCGGATGTAAGTGCAGAGGTCAAACGGATCCCATCGCCTAAATTCAAATCAGCACTACCTCTTTTATTCTGTACTGATACACCGGCAAGTCTTATATCCTGAACGTCATTCAGTTTGAATTCACACTTTGCAAAACTTGTGACTTGTTGGACTTGTTTAACAACATCACATGAAGCAAAAGCAAGTAAGACGAAAAGAAAAGCAATTGTACGTTTCATAATGAATATAATTTAACTTTCAGATTTTGAAGCTCTTTTACGTTCATTTTCATCAAGAATAATTTTCCGGACGCGCAATGATTTTGGTGTTACTTCAAGATACTCGTCTTTAGCAATGTATTCCATGGCCTCTTCCAGCGAAAACTTAATTGCAGGAATGATATATGATTTTTCATCAGTACCCGAAGCACGTACATTACTCAGTTTCTTGGTCTTGCAGATGTTTACAACAAGATCATCAGGACGTATATGTTCTCCAATAACCATGCCAGTGTATACTTCATCATTAGGACTGATGTGGAAAGAACCACGATCCTGGAGTTTATTTATCGCATAAGCGATAGCTATTCCTGTATCAATTGAAATCAATGTTCCGTTTCTGCGGCCGGCAATATCACCCTTCCAGGGCTCGTAACATTTGAAACGGTGAGCAAGAATGGCTTCACCTTCTGTGGCAGTCAATACCTGATTACGGATGCCGATCAATCCCCGTGAAGGAATTGTAAACTCAAGATGAATACGATCACCCTTGGTTTCGATGTTTAAAAGTTCTCCCCTGCGTTGTGTAACAAGTTCGATTACTTTACCTGAGAAATTTTCCGGAACGTGAACCGTGAGATGCTCAATAGGCTCGCACTTCACACCATCGATCTCTTTAACGATAACCTGAGGCTGTCCAAGCTGCAATTCATAACCCTCACGACGCATTGTCTCAACAAGTATGGACAAATGAAGAATACCACGTCCGAAAACAATAAACCCTTCAGTCGTATCAGTCTCCAGAATACGCAAAGCTAGATTCTTTTCAATCTCCTTATAAAGGCGGTCACGTAAGTGACGTGAGGTAACAAATTTACCCTCTTTACCGTAGAATGGTGAATTATTAATGGTGAAAAGCATACTCATTGTAGGCTCATCAATATGAATAGGAGTCAATCCCTCGGGATTTTCAAAATCTGCAATCGTATCTCCGATTTCAAAATCATCGATTCCCATAACAGCACAAATCTCTCCTGCACAAACTTCTACTTTTTGTTTTTCCTTGGCCAGTCCTTCAAAAGTGTACAACTCTTTGATTCTTGACTTAAGTATACGACCGTCTCTCTTTACAAGAGAAACAGGCATACCCGGTTTCAATACACCGCGGTTTACTCTTCCAACGGCTATACGGCCGATGTATGAAGAATAATCGATACTGGTAATCATCATCTGGGGATTGCCCTCAACGAATTTTGCAGCAGGAATATGCTCAATGATAGCATCAAGCAGGTAGGTAATATCAGCTGTTGGATTTTCCCAATGATCAGACATCCAACCATTTTTGGAAGAACCATAAACAGTAGGGAAGTTTAATTGATCTTCGGTAGCATCCAGATTGAACATTAAATCAAATACCAGTTCGGCTGTTTCATCGGGACGACAATTGGGTTTATCAACCTTATTGACAACTACAATTGGTTTCAGATCCATCTCCAAAGCCTTCTGAAGGACAAAACGTGTTTGAGGCATCGGACCTTCAAAAGCATCGACTAAGAGCAAAACACCATCGGCCATGTTTAGTACACGCTCAACTTCTCCACCAAAGTCACTGTGACCCGGGGTGTCAATAATGTTGATTTTCACTCCCTTGTAACGAACAGATACGTTTTTTGAAAGAATTGTAATCCCTCTTTCACGTTCCAGGTCATTACTGTCAAGAATGAGTTCTCCAACCTCCTGGTTGTCGCGAAACATCTTAACCTGGTGTAAAATTCTATCAACCAAGGTTGTCTTGCCATGGTCAACATGGGCAATAATTGCTATATTTCTGGTATCCTGCATATTAATTAAATTTCTTCTCCACATCAAATTGAGGTGCAAAGGTACGGGTTTTATCGCTTTGAAAGTATGATGTATATTAATAATTAATATTAATTTTAAATTAGAACGTATTTAGCTGATCTACTGTTAATAAATTAACAATTTAATGTTTTAGACAGCAGGAGATTAAAAATATAAATATAAAAAGTGTTAAAAATAATTCCGATATTTGTGTGCTTAAATAACTATATAAAAATATGTCAAAAATAATCTCTCTTTCAGAAGCTGCTTCCATCGGTATTCACAGCATGATACTGATTACTAACTCGAAAGAAAATATCAACGTTGCTCACATTGCTGAAATCACAAAATCATCCCGTCATCATGTTGCAAAAGTATTGCAACGCATGGTAAAAGAAGGATTTCTCGAATCAAACAGAGGTCCAAATGGAGGATTTCAATTAAGGATTCCACCTGAAGAAATCAGTCTGTTGGACATTTTTGAAGCCATCGAAGGAAAGATTCAGGAAAGCGGTTGCTTATCCGATAATCCCCTTTGTCCTTTCGACAAATGTTTAATGGGAAATATCATTAACAGGATGACAATGGAGTTTCGTGATTATCTGTCTGACACAAAGCTTTCGGGTTACAAGCTCAAATTTAATGTTGATGATCTGATTCAAGCTGCCGAAGCCGGAGTTGCT
>Ga0209748_1000248_pt1 | contig 31588 bp, 23 predicted proteins | sample BarGraIncu00421A_FD_185490 | JGI IMG/M metagenome (GOLD analysis project Ga0209748, IMG submission 185490) | Arctic peat soil microbial communities from Barrow, Alaska - Barrow Graham LP Incubations 004-21A (SPAdes) (version 2) | ecosystem: Environmental > Terrestrial > Soil > Wetlands > Peat... | reverse complement strand
CATCTACAAATCTCGATATTATTACCGAAGGATCGCAGATTGCACAGACGAACGCGGTGGAAGGGGATACGATTGAGACATTAAACGGGAAGCGGATCCTGACGGATGTAGACCTCAGCTATCTCGCATATTCTGTTCCGTCCACGGATCCGATGACGATGACTTTGCGCTCGCAGAAAACAGGGCAGATTTATTCCGTTACTCTTACACCTACAATTGAGTCCAGATATGTTGTCGGGATCCAGGGCATTGACAGGACGGATTCGGATGTGAATAAAGGCTGGGAAATCACGACAGTTGACCTGACACAAAACGGCGGGCATCCTGTTCTTAAGATCGGGGACATTCTACTTTCGATAAACGGAATATCGGTGACGGATCCAAACGTTGCTGCTGTTACTGCGGGAAATGAAAGTAATCAAATAACAGTGTCCATAATTCGTGACGGAGTAAAACAGGATGTCTCGATGACAGCAACGATAAGTGACACTGCAAATGCCCGGGGTATTTATATAAAGCCGGGAAGCGGCTTCGGGAATCTTCTTAAACATTCGGTATTATACTCGGTATCAGTAATTGAAGTCTCGATATATGGCCTTCGGGCCGTGGCAAAAGGTGAAATTAAAGCACAGGATGCAATCGGCGGACCTCTTGGGATTGCTTCGGCTGTTTCGGGTGTTGTCGATGCGCCGAAGACCGATAATTCTGTGAAAGTGGAAACACTGGGATTCCTGGCCGGATTGATTTCGGTAAGCCTGGCATTTACGAATCTTCTTCCGCTTCCGGGACTTGACGGGAATGCCGTGGTACTTGTCGCCATTGAAATGATCAGAGGTAAGAAGATATCAATTCGTACGGAGAGCATCATAAACGGAATAGGATTTGTGGTTTTGATCGCACTGGTGATCTTTGCTTTTTCGTCGGATATATTGCGATTGGTGGGCTGAAAAATGGATAGGAAAATGACAAAAACCGTTCATGTAGGGAATGTCGCAATCGGAGGAACATCCCCCATTGCCGTTCAATCCATGAATACTACGGATACCAGGGATGTTGAGGCAACGGTTGCACAGATACTGCGGCTTGCTGATGCCGGCTGCGAGATTACGCGTGTAGCGGTACCCGACCGTGAGGCTGCACTGGCGCTCCGGGAAATTACAAGGCGCTCTCCGATACCTGTAGTGGCGGATATTCATTTTGATTATAGGCTGGCTCTGCTTTCCATCGAGAACGGGGCTGCAAAAATTCGAATTAATCCGGGTAATCTCGGAGATGAATCCAAAATATTTCAGGTTGCCGATGCGGCGCGTGCAAGGCAGATTCCCATTCGGGTCGGTGTGAATTCCGGATCGATTTCCCACCAGGTACTTGCAAAATACGGCGGAGTAAATCGTGACTCAATGACACACAGTGCTTTAGATGCAATCGAGTCCCTCGAGAAAGCCCGGTTTTATGATATGGTGGTAAGCATCAAGTCGTCGGACCCGCTTCTTACTATAGAAAGTTACCGGCTTCTTTCAGAAAAGACGCCGTATCCGCTTCATGTCGGGGTTACGGAAGCCGGTACAATTAAAGAAGGGATCATACGTTCAGCTGTTGGCATAGGAGCACTTCTTTCAGAAGGAATAGGGGATACGATACGGGTTTCCCTGACCAGTGACCCTGTTGATGAAATCCGGGCTGCATTCAGTATACTAAAAGCCCTTTCCCTTCGAAAACATGGAATTCAGCTTATTTCCTGCCCGACATGCGGACGCACGCAGGTTCCTCTGATTGAGCTTGCCGGACGGATCGAAAAAGAGATATCAGACATGCCTTATGACCTGCGTGTAGCCGTAATGGGCTGCGTTGTCAACGGACCGGGAGAAGCACAGGAGTCGGATATTGGAATTGCCGGCGGTGTCAATGAGTTTCTCCTGTTCAAAAAAGGACTTGTAGTCCGTAAAATTCCCGCAGAAAACGTAGTCGAAGAACTCATTAAAGAGATCCGGATTATGGGGGAAGCCCAAACGCAAGAAAACAGTAAAGGAAGTAATCACAAGGAATGATTTATCTGGAAGAATTTGTTCAATCCTTTTCACAAAATCAAAACCTTCTTGATATTGCACATGCTGTCCGTGCAAGAGTACTGCATGTTCGAATGGATGCCTACGCCAAAGGCCTGGAACTTACACTGGATTTATTAGGTGCGGTTCCCTCCGGGAATCTGCTTATTGCACTTGAACATGAACTGCGTCATGTGCTGTCCCTTACACATGTCCGTCTTTTCCTTTCCGGATTCCCAAAAGCGGACCAGACACCTGCAGCCATGATTCATCCGCTTCTCCCCTGGATTTTATCTGCCGTAAAGCGTGAAAATCCTATGCTCGGGGCCCTTGTTGCCGGTGCACAATTCGAAGGCAGCGAAAAAGTGCTGACAGGACATTTATACCTTTCACTGGATACCGACCTGGAAACAGAATTCAAAGTATGCCTTGATAAATTTATGCAAAAATACCTGGAAGTCCAGTGCCCTTTCATTTGGGAATATAACAATACACAGTCATCGGTTTCCGCTGTTGCTTTTGCAAAGCAGCAGGCCGATTTGCTTCGCAGGGAAGCACACGAAGCGCTGATACAATCTGCTCAGTTCCAGAGTTCGCAGGAAGAGAGTACTCATACTGTCAATCCGCTTTCCAGGAGCAGATTCGGTCAGGGCAGCGGTTCGGGCCATGGTCCGGGCAGCGGCGCCGGGCAGTCTTCGCAGGGCAAGTCCAAACCCGCAAAGGGTAAATCCGGCTATCCGGGAAGTATCCCCCCGGGTCATGCTCCGGATGATTCCTTTCCTGATACCGGGATGCCTGATCCGCCCCCCATCAGTCAGGACTCATGGGAGTACAAGGCCAAGGAAGCCGCCAAAGAAAACAAAACCGTTTTTACAAGGACACCCAGGGCAGACGGTATTCTTTGGGGTAAAGGGAATCCGACTCTGCCGGTTGTCAAAATTCAGGAAATGAATTCCAATACCGGTCTTGTCCGATTCGACGGCAGTGTTGAAATTGATACATTCAACCTGACCAAAGCCGGGAATAAAGTTCGTGTCAATTTCTATGTGACAGATGACACAGGCTGTATCTCATGCGTCTATTTCATGCAGCCCGCAGATGCCGATTTATTTGAGGAACGTTTCAAAAAGGGCGGCTTTGCCCGTTTTCAGGCAAATGTATATTATGACGATAAATATTCAAGGGATCTGCAGGCATCCGTTGAAGGTGTTATGGAAAAGGATGCCCCTGTGAAACGAGTGGACACGGCACCGGTTAAACGGGTTGAACTTCACTGCCACTCAAAAATGAGTGAAAAGGACGCTGTTATTGATGTATCCCGTCTATTCCTGGAAGCTTCCAGAATGGGACATCCTGCCTGTGCCCTGACGGATCACGGAGTCGTGCAGGGTTTTCCGGAAGCAGCGGAAACCTCCCGTAAAATTAACGGCAAAAATGCGGATACCCCCTTCAAAGTCATTTTTGGTATGGAAGGCTATCTGGTTGACGATGGACCGTGCATAGCTTTTCATGCACAGGAGACGGATACATTTGAAAACGGATATGTTGCCGTAGATGTTGAAACGACAGGCCTGGACTGCTCATCTGATGCGCTTCTGGAAATCGGGGCCGTACATTTTGTGCAGGATGAATCGGGATCTTTTGTGCCCGGTGAAATTTTCCATACATTTGTCAATCCGGGCAGGGATATTCCTTCGGATATTGTCGAACTTACCGGAATTACACCTTTTGATGTACAAGGGGCTCCCGGTCCTTTTGAAGCCGTACGTTCATTTGCAGATTTCCTCGGCGACAAACCGGTCTGCGGACACAATGCGATGTTTGACCTGTCATTTCTGCGTGCAGCGGGATTTTCCGTTGATATTGAGAAGCATGTTGACTATCGCGTCAAGTTTAATCCGGTTACGATTGACACGGTTGCCCTTGCACGTACATTCTTTCCGGAACTTGCAAATGTCAGGCTTTCCACGGTAGCGGAATTTCTTAAGATCCCTCTTGTCCGTGCCCATCGGGCGGATTCCGATGCGATGACCTGCGGAATCATTCTCTCTAAGGTTATGCGGGATTTTGACCTGAAAACACCGCTTGATCTCAACGAGAAAGCAGGGAAACTCGGACTTTCTGAAATTGTTGCCCGCAAACAGAGGGTGTATCATGTCATACTTCTTGCACAGAATGCCCTCGGGCTCTACCATATGTACCGGATGGTTTCGGAATCACACACGCAGTATTTCAATATGCGGCCGCGTATACCGAAATCTGTGCTTGCCTATTTTAAGGCGGGACTTATTGTGGGAAGTGCCTGTGAGCGGGGTGAAATCTTTTCACACGTCCTCGGTTATTACCGTGCCAACGGCAACAATACGGAACTTGCAAAGGCTGCTATGCTTCAGGACAGGGCCTTTATCCGAATGGCGCGTTTCTATGACTATCTTGAGATTCAGCCAATCAGTAATAATGAATTCTATTTAAGGAATCAGGACAGCGGTCTGCAGACGACGGAGGACCTTAAAAACATGAACCGCCTTATCGTTATCCTGGGAGAACATCTCGGTGTACCTGTCTGTGCGACAACCGATGCGCATTTCCTTGAAAAGAATGAGGGTGAATACCGTAAATACATGCTGATGGATATGGGATATAAGGATGCAGAACTCCAGAGCGACCTGTATTTCAGGACAACTGCGGAAATGCTTGCGGAATTCACTTACCTCGGGGACAAAAAAGCGTATGAGGTGGTTGTCGAAAATACCAACAAGATTGCCGGCCGGATTGAAGGTGGACTAAAGCCTTTCCCCGACGGCACATATCCTCCGATCATTGAAACTGCTGCTGAGGATATTCGAAATCTGACATGGGAAGCTGCAAAGCGTCTGTATGAATTTGAAGGCGAAATCTCACCTGTTGTCAAAGCCCGTGTCGAAAAGGAACTCGACTCCATTATCGGACACGGATTTGCCATCATGTACTACATAGCTTACAGGCTGGTAAAAAAATCAAATGAGGACGGATATATTGTCGGTTCAAGAGGCTCAGTCGGATCATCGCTTGTAGCGACCCTCTGCGGAATTTCCGAAGTGAACCCGCTTCCGCCGTATAACCTTTGCCCGAACTGCCGCTATTCCATTTTTGACGAATCCGGAAAATATGGCTCGGGATACGACCTTCCAGCGATGGATTGCCCGAAATGCAGCACACGCATGCAGCGTGACGGCCAGGACATTCCGTTTGAGACATTCCTCGGCTTTTACGGTGACAAACAGCCTGATATTGACCTGAACTTTTCCAATGAATACCAGTCGCGTGCACATAAATATGTTGCTGAACTTTTCGGGGAGAGCCATACATTCCGTGCAGGAACAATCGGATGTTTTGCCGATAAGAATGCGATAGCCGTTGTCAGCAAAATTCAGGAGAAAACCGGAATATCCGCAAGCAAAGCGGAACTCAGACGAAGATCGCTCGGGCTGATAGGCGTTAAACGTACGACAGGCCAGCACCCCGGCGGCATTGTCGTTGTACCCAAGGAAATGGATGTCTTTGAATTCACCCCGATCCAGCACCCTGCCAATAAGCTTACCTGCGGGACAACTACCACACATTTTGATTTTAATGCAATGCACGATACTATTCTGAAGCTTGATATTCTGGGACATTATGATCCTACGATGATGAGGATGCTCCAGGATTTGACCGGTGCAGAAGTGCGGACAATACCGATTCCTGATGAAAAAGTCATGTCACTCTTTATATCGACTAAGGCACTTGGCATTCCTGAAGGCACTTCAGAAGCGAAATCCGCGACGCTGGGCCTATCTGAAATGGGCACCTTTATGGCGCGGGACATGATTGCAGAGACGCGTCCGTCGTCGTTCTATGACCTGGTCCAGCTGATGGGACTGTCACACGGAACGGATGTCTGGAAGGGGAATGCGCAGGATCTGATTCAGAACGGTACCTGCACGCTTACCAGCGTTATCGGCTGCCGTGACGGTATTATGACCCAGCTGATCCATTGGGGGCTTCCGAACAAAGAAGCTTTCGATATCATGGAAAAAGTCCGCAAGGGCAGAGGGATTTCCCCGGAACATGAAGCCCTGATGCGCGAAAAGATGGTGCCCGACTGGTACATCGATTCCTGTAAGAAGATAAAGTACATGTTCCCGAAAGCCCATGCTGCAGCGTATGCGATTTCCTCCCTTAGGATTGCCTGGTTTAAAGTGTATTATCCGGAAGAGTACTACTGCGCCTATTTTACAATACGTGCCGATGAATTTGACGGTGACTTCATGTGTAGCGGGCTGCCTCGCGTCAAAGCCAGGAGAAAAGAGCTTTTTGAGGGTCTTGTAGCGCGCAAACCCACCGAAAAGGCACAGTACTATCTGTGTGAACTGGTTGAGGAGATGTATGCACGGGGGATTGAGTTTCTTCCGTATGACATCGTTAAATCAGATGCAACTCATTTCCTGAAAGTAGGTAAAGGCAGGATTCTTCCGCCGCTTAATGCTATTCCGACAATCAGTACCGCCATAGCACAAAGTATCTGTGCAGCCCGGAGTGAAGAACCCTTCAAAACCCGGGACGAGCTCCTGCGAAGAAGCGGAATTGGACCGACGGCGATGGCAAAACTTGTGTCGACAGGATGCCTTGACCATATGCCGGAATCCGCACAGATTGACCTTTTTTCATTGATGTAAAAAGACTATAATCAGATATATTCGTATTTTTATATTCCTAAAAGGAGATAGTACAGCATGCAGGCATCTGTCGTTCTGCGCGATTCCGTTCTGACCACAGACCTGATTTATGATTACCTCGTGCCGGATGAGCTTGAACCGGATCTGTGTACAGGCCAGTTTGTCGAGGTTCCTTTTGGCGGAGGCAACCGTGTTTGCATAGCGCTGGTTATGAATACATACCCGGACCGGGAATCAAAATTCGAACTCAAAAAAATCATCCGGATCATTGATAAGATACCTGTGCTCTTTGCGGATCAGATAGCACTTCTTCCGTATATCCGGTCACGCTATACCTGCACATACGGAGATGCGATACGGCTTATGGTTCCTTCCGTGGTCACAGCCCATAAATCAAAAAGTCAGCAGTCTGCATTTTTGATTGACAGGGAGACGGCCATTTCCATTCTTTCAGAATGCGAGCTCGACAGCCTTGTTCAGATACGGATTCTGGAACTACTCTGTGAATGTGAAGAGATACCGGTATCTGAACTGATGAGTGTACTTTCCATTTCACGCTCCCCGATTGACACCCTGAAAAAGAAAGGCATTATCGGAATTGAAAAGAGAAGCGTCAAACGAAAGGAACAGGAAGAAAAGGAGGAAGGGGACAGCGAGGTAAAGACAGAACCGTTTCCTCCTTCAGAAGCGCAGGAAACGGCAATCCGCGCCATCCTCTCCCCTTCGGGACGCAGGGAATTCCTTCTTTACGGGATTACCGGAAGCGGCAAGACGGAAGTCTATCTGCAATGCGCGCAGGAAGTCCTTGAACGGGGCGACAGCGTACTCTTCCTTGTGCCGGAGATTTCACTGACACCCCAGATGATCCGGTGGATTACCGGCCGGTTTCCCGGCCAGGTTGCGGTACTTCACAGCAGGCTGACTCCCAAGGAGAGATATGCCCAATGGGATATTATCAGAAAAGGTAAAGCGCGTATCGTCGTCGGTGCACGTTCTGCCGTTTTTGCCCCGATGGATAGACTGAAGCTGATTCTTTTGGATGAAGAGCAGGATACATCCTATAAATCCGAGACACACCCGCGGTACCACGCCAGGGATATTGCAAGAAGGCGAGCCAGGCAGACAGGTGCCGTGCTGGTATTAGGCTCGGCTACTCCTTCGGTCGAGACGTATTATTCCGCCCAGAAGGGTTACACGACACTTCTGACCCTTCCTGAAAGAGTGGGTGAAGCGCAGCTTCCAAAGACAGAAATTATTGACATGCGCGAAGAACTTCGTTCGAGGAACCGGTCGATTTTCAGCCGTAGCTTAAGGCAGGCGATGGTCGAGGCATTTTCGAAAAACGAGCAGGTCATTTTATTTCTCAATAAAAGAGGTTATTCAAGCCTGCTGCTCTGCCGTTCGTGCGGACTGGTCGTCTTATGCCCGCATTGTTCAGTGGCTATGACGCTCCACACACCCCGGCGGGCGGGAAAGTCCATTCTCGTATGTCACTACTGCGGACTGACGCAAAGAGTTGCGGATACCTGCCCCTCCTGCCAAAGCACCGTACAGGGCAAGTTCGGACTTGGCACGCAGCAGCTTGAGGAGATGGTTAAAAAGGAGTTCCCGGATCAGACGGTGATACGTATGGATCAGGACACAACAGTCGGCAGGGAGGCCCACGCACGGCTTCTCGGGCTTTTCCGCGAAAAGAAGGCGAGTATTCTGGTGGGAACGCAGATGATTGCAAAGGGCCATGATTTTCCCGACGTTACAGTTGTGGGTATTGTGTCTGCGGATCTGCTTCTGCGGGCATCCGATTTCAGGGCAGGGGAGAGGGCGTTCCAGCTGATCACACAGGCATCGGGTCGTGCCGGACGGGGAGAGAAAGCGGGACGCGTCTACATCCAGACATACCAGCCGGATGATGATATCCTTTTGTGTTCAGCACGTCAGGATTACGGGATGTTTTTTAAAAACGAGATCGAATACCGTAGAAGACTCGGATATCCTCCTTTTCGTGCCCTGGGAAGTATTATTTTATCCAACGAGGATGAGAATCTGGCAAAAGTGCAGGCTGATAATGTTGTACAAGCATTAACGCAGGCCCGCGATTCCCTGCCGGACGCATGCAGGATTGATATCTTTGGTCCGACACCGGATCAGCTTTACCGGTTAAGGGACCGGTTCCGCTTCCGTATCAACATAAAAACCGACAGGAAATCCCAGCTGTCGCATCTTTTTGCACTGATGCAGGCACGCTTTTTTGCAGATGGGTATCTGCTGTATATGGACATTGATCCTTTATGGTAAAATGAAGTAGAGAGACTTATAGCAAGAAGGGGATAGTGAGTATGGCGTTGCGTGAAATAGTTACATTGGGGGATGATATCCTGAGAAAGGTTTCCCGGGAAGTAACCGTGATAGATGACAGGACAAGGGTTCTTTTGGATGATATGGCCGATACGATGTATTTTGAGCATCGCGGCGTAGGGCTGGCCGCCGTTCAGGTTGGTGTCCTCAAGAGAATTTTTGTTGCGGATATAGGGGAAGGCCTTCTCGAATTCATTAATCCGGAAATAATTGATATGAAGGGTTCGGCTGTTTCAAGTGAAGGATGTCTTTCCGTCCCCGGAAAATCCGGTGATGTGGAACGCCCGGAAGAACTGACGATCCGGGCCCTTGACCGTAACGGCAAGTCGTTTGAACTTCATGCAGAAGGTTTTTTAGCTGTCTGCTTATGCCACGAATATGACCATCTTAACGGCATTTTGTTCATCGATAAGGTGAAGGGGGCAATTGTTTCGAATTGAGAAAACGAATTGTATTTCTGGGGACTCCGGAGTTTGCCGCAGCCGTACTTGAAAGACTGTGCCAAGAGCAGCAGGATGTGATTGCCTGCGTTACCCAGCCGGATAAGCCGGTCGGGCGGCATATGACGCTTACACCGCCGGCCGCCAAAGTTATGGCTCTTTCGAAGGGCATACCCGTTTTTCAGCCGTCCTCGCTCCGGACGGAGGAATTCCTTGCGCAGATGAAAGAATGGTCGCCGGACCTGATTATCACGGCAGCATACGGCAGGATTCTTCCTGCTGATGTACTTGCTGTGCCGGCATACGGATGCCTCAATGTTCATGCATCCCTTCTGCCCAAATACAGGGGGGCTGCACCTGTGCAGTGGGCGATCCTGAACGGCGACAAAGTGACGGGAATCACAATCATGAAGATGGATGCGGGAATGGACACCGGTGATATACTGACCCGGCGCGAATGCCCGATTGATCCCGATGAGACTACAATTGAACTTATGGTAAGGCTGTCAGGAATCGGTGCGGACCTGCTGACAGAGACTTTGAACCCGTATCTGAATAACGAAATCGCATCGATTCCCCAGGACGGAAAACTGGCAACACTTTCCCCTCCGATCCAAAAAGGACAGGGCCTGATTGACTGGTCGCAGTCTTCCGTCAAAATACATAACCAGATTCGTGCCTTAATCGGCTGGCCGGGAGCTTATTCCTATCTGGATGGTGCAAGATTTAAGATATATACTTCCAGGCTTCCCGAAAATCCGGACGAACTTCTGGCCGATTATGAGAATAACTACGAGAAACCGCTTCCCGGGACGATAATCAGGGGAGAGAAATCCGGGATATATGTTGCCTGCGGTACCGGCTGCATTGTACTTACCAGTGTGCAGCCTCAATCCTGCCGGAGAATGCATGCCAATGAATGCGGTCACAATTACCGGACCGGCACCCGGTTTGATGGGGAGAAATAATGAGTCAGAAAACAGATATTGCCCGTAACCTGTGTTTTCATATGCTTACGGAAGTTTTCAATGACACGGCGTATTCCAATATTGTCATACAAAAGTCACTTCGCAGCACGAGACTGACATCACAGGAGAAGAGTTTTACTGTTGCCATGTTTTACGGAACCATCACCAGAGTCCATACACTCGATTACTATCTTCAGAAGAACCTGAAGAAAAAATATACGACCCTTGATTCCGATGTACATACCATTCTTCGCATGGGACTGTGGCAGCTGATGTATGCCCACTCCGTGCCGCCTTTTGCTGCGGTAAATGAAACGGTAAAGGTTGCCAAACTATACACCAATGAAGGCGGCGTGCGCCTTGTGAACGCCGTTCTCCGGACACTTGCCAAAGAATGTGAAGACGGTGTCATCGATCCGGAAAACAGTCGCTTCGATGTAAAGTACTCACTGAACAAAGAATTGAGCGGATGCCTGATCAAGTGGTTCGGGCAGGAGAAAGCAGAAAATATAGCGGCGGCTTTCCTTAAGGACCCTTCGGTCACTGCGCGGGTCAACCGGCTTCGCGGAACCAAACAGGAGCTTGCAGAAGCCCTTAACAGGGACGGCGTTGACACGGAAGACGGATTGTTTATGGAAGAAGCCCTTCGGCTTACGCTCAACGGACATGCCGTATATGAGCTTTCCGGATTCCACGACGGATTATTTATGATTCAGGATGAAGGCGCCATGCTTGCATCGTATATCCTGTCACCCGTAAAAGGACAGAAAGTACTTGATGTCTGTTCCGCACCGGGCGGAAAAACATGCCATATAGCAGAACTGATGGAAGATCAGGGTAAATTGACGGCACTTGACCTCAACGAAATCAGACTTAATATGGTAGCGCAAAATCAGGAACGTCTTGGATTAACCTGCATTGAGACAGCTGCTGCTGATGCAAGAAATCTTGCGGATGAGTTTCCGCAGTACTTGTCATACTACGATGATGTCCTTGCGGACGTTCCCTGCAGCGGACTGGGTCTTTTGCTTCGAAAGCCCGATATACGGTTAACAATGACTTATGAGAAAATGCAGGAACTTCTGCCGCTGCAGGCGGATATTTTGAACCAGGCAGCACAGTTTGTAAGACCAGGCGGCACGCTGGTTTACAGTACGTGCACCATTAACCCCCGCGAGAACGGAGAGCAGGCAGATTCTTTTCTGGCATCACATAATGATTTTGAAGAATATCCTTTTGATAATATTCTTCCGGCCGGACTTTCCAGGCTGGATCCCGGTCATATAGACACGGCTCTGCACGGAAGACTTCAGCTTCTTCCCGACGTCGACGGATGTGACGGATTCTTCATTGCACGCTTCAGGAGAAAAGAAATATGAGCAAGCGCTTTGTATTTGATTTGACCCTGAAGGAATGGGAGGACTGGGTAAAGGAACGGGGATTCCCCCGTTATCGGGCTGCTCAGATTTACCAGTGGTTTGTAAAGGGTATCCAGGATACTTCCCGGATGAAAAACCTGCCGGAACCGATTCGTACGGCGCTCTGTGATGACTTCATCGTACAGGGTCTGACTGTTGAAAAAGAATTGACTTCAGAAATAGACGGTACTAAGAAATTTATCTTCCAGCTGCATGACGGCCATCGCGTGGAAACTGTCCTTATGAAGTATAAAACAGGATTCTCCCTTTGCATTTCCTCGCAGGCCGGCTGCAAAATGGGCTGTGCATTCTGCGCATCAGCGCATGCGGGCTTCGGGCGTGACTTGACTTCCGGTGAAATGCTCGGTCAGATAACCGTTATCTCCGATATTATCGGAGAACGTATCCATAGTGTGGTGGTGATGGGCATCGGTGAACCATTTGATAATTATGATAACCTGATTGCGTTTCTCAGGGCGGCAAATGACCCGGACGGATTAAATCTGGGTGCACGCCATATTACAGTCTCAACTTGCGGTCTTGTGCCTCAAATGATAGAATTCATATGTGTTAATCTGCAGGTTAATCTGTCTGTCTCGCTTCATGCTTCCAAAGATTCGCTTCGAAGCAGTATGATGCCTGTGGCCAACCGTTATGACCTCGATACGCTTCTGGATGCCTGTCACCAATATGTGAACAAAACGGGAAGAAGAATCACGTTTGAGTATTCTCTTTTCCAGGGGATCAATGACTCTGCTCAGGATGCAAGGAATCTGGCGGGCCTGCTTCGCGGGATTCATTGCCACATAAATCTGATTGCCGCCAATGAATTTGAAGGCAGTCAATATAAGAGGAGTTCAACTGATCATGTCAGGCTTTTTCAGCAGATGCTTGAGCAGATGGGAATGACAGTGACTCTCCGCAGAGAAATGGGAACAGACATAATGGCTGCCTGCGGGCAGCTGCGCCGGGGAATACAGGAAAGTGAGCAAAAATGAAGTATGCCAGTGCCACGGATACGGGAACCGTACGAAAGAATAATGAAGATTTCAAGGCTGTGCTCAGTGCCGGTCAGGATACTGTATTTGTAATTGCTGACGGGATGGGCGGACATGCTGTCGGTGAACTTGCAAGCCGTACAGCAGTGGAATATGTTCTTTCAGCCTTGCCCCGTGAATTGGAGTCGGCAAAAAACAAGAACGACATTGAAGACCTTATGAAGCTTATAGTCGAAAAGGCAAATGTCAGGGTCTACCTCGAATCCCTTGACAACAAAGATTTCAAAGGTATGGGAACAACCCTCACAATTGCCGTTCTTCGCGACTGGAGACTGTATGTTTCCCACATCGGTGACTGCCGCGTATACCTTCTCCATGGTTCCACGATGGACCGGCTTACTGTGGACCATACACTTGTTCAGGAGCTGGTTGATTCCGGTTCCATTACACAGGAAGAGGCACTCACACATCCGAAACGTCATGTTCTTGTTAAATCTTTGGGAGTAAATGAATATATGTCACCGGACACATATTCATTTGACATTTCTGAAGGGGATCTCATCCTCATGTGCACGGACGGCCTGTACGGCTATGTGGAGGAAACAGAAATCAGGACTATACTGCGTAAGCATAAAGATCTTGACGCCTGTGCAGTGCAGCTTGTCAGCGCGGCAAACAGTGCGGGCGGCAAAGACAATGTAACGGTCATTCTGATCCATTGCGACAGGGAAAAGAATAAGGAGAATGTATGAGTATTTCGAATCAGGGACCGGAAGGAATGATTCTTGGCGGCAGATACCGTATTGTTCGTCTCATCGGCAGCGGCGGAATGGCAAACGTATACCTTGCTACCGACATGTCATCCGGCATGCATGTCGCGATTAAGATATTAAAATCTGAATTTACGGCTGATGAGGAATTCATCAAGCGTTTTGATACGGAGGCGAAAGCCGCTTCCTCACTTTCCCATCCCAATATTGTACGTGTCCTCGGCGTTGGCCAGGAGGGCGAATTCCGCTATATGGTCCAGGAATACGTAGAAGGAATCACAGCAAAGGAACTTATTACACAGAACGGCCACCTCGACTGGCGCGTTGCCGTCCCGATTGCGATTCAGGTCGGAATGGCCCTCGACAATGCCCATCAGAACGGGATCGTCCACCGTGATATTAAGCCCCATAATATCCTGATAACCAAAGACAGAATTGCCAAAGTGACGGATTTTGGAATTGCCAGGGCGGCAAGCAGTAACACAATAACGCTTACTTCAGGCGGGGCCCTTGGATCCGTACACTATTTTTCCCCTGAGCAGGCCAGGGGCTCGATTGTCGGACCCAGCACGGATATCTATTCACTTGGTGTCCTGCTGTTTGAAATGGTAACGGGACGCGTGCCTTTTGACGGTGAGACTTCCGTCGCAATTGCAATTAAGCATCTTCAGGAACCGCCGCCGCTTGCTTCCGGTTTTGTTCCGGGAATTCCGGCCGGCCTTGACGCGATTATTCAGAAATGCATGCAGAAGTCCGTCGAATACCGTTATCCGACAATCCGCGAAATGGTGACGGAACTGGATGCACTTATGGTTGATCCCAACGGTGCATATGGTATTCTTGCAAAAACAGATGTTCTGGATGCTACAACGAATCAGATGCAGGCGATGCGTCATGATCCCAATTACGGGAAGCTTCGGGATATAGAGCATTCAATCGAAAAAAGAAGAAGGTCAAGGACAAAGGATAATGTTCTTGTCGTTCTTTTGATTACCGTTATCCTGGGTGTCCTGCTGAGTACGGTTTATCTGGTCACTAAAGTCGTTTTCGGCAATCTTTCAAGTCCGGCGAGTTCTTCATTCAATATTGAAAATTATGTCGGTTTACCCGCCGCTGAAGTTGAAGCCAGTTTCAAAAAACAAAAATTCGAGGATTACAAACTCACTTATGAGGCATCATCGGATTATGCCCCGGGAATTGTTACATGGCAGAGTATAGAGGCAGGCGTGCAGATTAAGCCTGACAACGGCATGCACACGCTGGAACTAAAGGTCAGCATTGCGCTTGATTCAATTAAGATGCCTGATTATGCAGGGTATGATCCAAATCAAGCACAGTCCGAGCTTCTGACTCTGGGTCTTACTGTTAAAACACAGCCGGAAACCAGCAACACGATACCGGAAGGAAAGGTCATCCGTACCAATCCGCCGGCGGATTCCTCTGTTGATCCCGGAAGCGAAGTCGTTCTTATCATAAGCCAGGGAGTAACAACCGTTACCGTTCCTGAGTTAAGCGGCCTTTCACTCACACAGGCCAAACAGACGATTACAGGTTCGACTTTATTCCTCGGCACAATAAAGGCAACGGATGCCGCGCTGCTGCTTCCTGAGAGTCAGCAATTTGTCCTTGAGTCCGACCCTCAAAAGAATCAGGTTGTCAGTCCGAACTCATCGATTAACCTTTTTGTCGGAACAGCGGAAGATTATCAGAATTTCAAAAATGGAATCACCCCGACCCCGACCCCAACCCCGACACCGGTTCCCGTACCGTATGTACTTACGATCCAGGGGGCTGCAGGCGGCACCGCAACAGGCGCCGGAACGTATCTGGAAGGCTCGTCGGTAACCGTTACCGCAGCAGCCGCATCCGGTTATACATTCCACTCATGGACCGACGAGAATTCGGCTGTCGTAAGCACGACGGCAAGCTTTACCTTCGCCATGCCTTCCCGGAACTATGCGCTTACACCGGTCTTCACGACAAATGCACCTGTGACCTACCAGCTTACTGTTGAGGCAGCACCAGGAGGAAAGATTGCAAATAAAAACCCAAACGGAAAGTATCCGGCAGGTACTTCAATCGATGTGGAAGCAACAGCTGACAAAGGATACGAATTTGTGAATTGGGTCGATCAGGATGGAAAGATTTATCCGAATGGTAACGTAATATCTATAACAATGCCTCCTAAGGATTTTAAGATTACAGCATATTTCAAGGTTGCCACTCCCGCTGCTACACCAACATCATCGATAACGCCGACCATAACACCTTCCATAACACCGACCATATCGCCGACACCTTCGATCACTTCGAAACCATTGCCGTCCCCCACACCCACTAGGGCACCGTTTCAGCCGAATTTCGGCGATTCCAATAATATTCCCGGCTTCAACGTCACTTTCCTGGCATCTGACACGGCCTCGGCTGCACTTAAAAGGAGAATTAACAGTTCTGCATCCAATAATGCGGGAGCCAAATGGAGCTCGCTGCCAGTGATTCGACTATGACGGAACCCGAACGGATACAGTCAGGCACGATCGTAAAGGGCGTGGGCGGTTCTTATGAGATACACATCTCAGGGAAAAGCACAGTACTTGCTAAGCCCCGCGGAATATTCCGGAAAGACAAAATTACGCCGACGGTCGGGGACCACGTCGAAATTGAGCCTTCCGGTGATCCGGATGCCCCTTACATGATCTGCAGTATCCTGCCCAGAAAGAACCTGATGATCCGTCCGTCGGTCGCAAATGTTGACATTCTGATCCTGACTTTTTCACCGGTTGAACCGCAGCCGGACTTTAAGCTTCTCGACAAACTCCTGATATTATGTGCCAAACAGGAAATCCGGCCGGTCATCTGGCTGACGAAAACCGACCTTGACGCCGATGAAGTGGAGCGTATCCGTACCATTTATCAGGGGGCCGGGTATGATGTCTTTTCATCGTCACTTGATGAACCCTTTGATTATGCGCTTATCGAGCCGCTTTTCCATGGGAATACGGTAGGATTTGCCGGACAGTCGGGAGTAGGGAAATCGACCATATGCAATATCCTTACCGGCGATACAAGCATGAAAGTCGGTGCGATAAGCGAGCGCCTGCATCGCGGCAAACATACGACCCGCCATGTCGAGCTTTTTCCGGTTGAAGACGGATACCTGATGGATACCCCCGGTTTTTCCTCACTGGAGCTTACAGATATAGGACTCGAGACGGATGATGTCCGCCTTGGTTACCCTGAACTTCAAAGGATAACAGGAAAATGCAGATTCCAGGACTGCAGGCATACAGGGGAACTCGGATGCGTGATTGAAGAAGCAAAGATGGATCCGGACCGGCTCCTGCGATACAGGGAATTTGTTGCACTGCTTCTTAAGAATAAGACTTATAATAAAAAACCGACAGGAGAAATCAAATGATGGATACAAAAACAGTTCAAGTAGCCCCATCCATTTTATCAGCAGATTTCGGACACCTGATGGATGATATCAAAAAAATCGAGAGCGAAACGGATATTCTCCATATTGATGTCATGGACGGACATTACGTACCGAATATATCTTTCGGCATTCCGATTATCAAGTCGATAAGACCGCAGACCGGGATTCGGTTTGATGTTCACCTGATGATTACAAATCCGCTGGACTTTATCGAAGCATTTGCCAAAGCCGGTTCTGACATAATTACTTTTCATATTGAGACCGTTGATGATCCGGCCGATGTGATCAAAAAAATACATGCACTTGGAAAGAAGGCCGGAATATCCATCCATCCGGATACGGAAATACACGACATTTTTCCGTTTCTTGGAGAAATTGACCTTGTCCTGATAATGTCCGTATATCCCGGCTTTGGAGGACAGAGCTTCATGCCTGCCGCCCCTGGCCGGATCCGCGCAGTCAGGGACGAACTTGACGCAATTGGATCAGGCGCAATGCTCTCCGTTGACGGCGGGATTTCTGAAAGTACCGCATATGCTGCGATTGAAGCCGGCGCGACAATACTTGTGGCAGGGAATGCGGTTTTTGGAGACATTGTTCCGGCTGATGCAATCAGGAGGATCAAAAAATGCGCTGGGTAATTATTACAGGCGGGCCCAACCTTCAATATGAAGCCCTCAAAAATGAAATTGAATTCAGCGATAAAATCATATGCGCTGATAGCGGGGCTTTTCATGCGAAGCAGATGGGACTTGTACCGGATAAACTGATCGGGGATCTTGATTCCATTGACGCTGATACACTTGCATGGATTCGCCAGCTGCGGGTACCCCTTGAGGTTTTCCCTGTTGAAAAGGATATGACGGACTCTGAGCTCTGTTTGCGGGAAATTCCTGCACATCAGCCGATTCTCCTGATATGCTCGCTTTCCGGGCGTCCCGATCATGTACTTTCCAACCTTCTTCTGGCCGGACAGCTTATCAGGGAAGGATACAGCCTGACAATGACAGACGGACTGTCATGGGTATACCCGCTAATGGGACCGAATCGTTTCAGGCTTGATTTCAGACGATGGAAAACGCAAAGGGAGAGAAGGGAACTGGTAGTATCCCTTATTCCTTTGTTCTCAGACGCATCCGGAGTAAGCACGGTAGGTTTACATTATCCGCTTGCCGACAGGACGCTTTCGACGGGGAGTTCTTTTTCGGTCAGCAACCGGGTTGAGAGAAACGCCCCTGAAATCGGTGTCGATTTTGCAGAGGGCGTTTTGATGATCATTGTTACTCCTGCCGTATAATCATTTACGGTATGTCAGATTAAATGGTATTCCCTGGCAACAGACCGGAAGGCTTCCTCCGACCCGCGGATTGTGCTTTCCGATACACAAAAAGCCAATCTGAAATAACCGGGACAAATAAACGCAGAACCGGGGACAACCAGCAGGTTATAACCGGCACACCTGGCAGCAAATTCGATATCATCGACAGGTGATTTTACAAACAGGTACAGTGCTCCGGCCGACTTCGTACAGGTGAAACCGGCGCGGGTTACGATGTCATATAACAGATTCCTGCGGTATTCATAACTTCCGATATCCGCTTTGGCATCAATTGTCTGTTCAATGATCTTCTGGAAAAAAGCAGGGGCATTAACGCTGCCGAGGATCCGGTTGCAAAAGACAATCGCCGGACAGAGCTCCGCATAGTCCGCATGTTTCGGGCTTACTGCACAGTAGCCGATCCGTTCTCCCGGAAGTGACAGTGATTTACTCCAGGAATAGCAAATAATGAGATTATCAAAATGATCAAGAGAAGGGGGAGTCGTTTTCCCGTCATAGACAAGATCAATATAGGGTTCATCGGAAATAACATGAATGAGGTGATCTGCAGAAAGAAGACATTCATTTAATTGATCAAGGATATCTGCGGGATATACAACACCGGTTGGATTGTTGGGGGAATTGATAATAATCGCTTTCGTTTTCTGCGTTATGGCCGCCCGGATCCTATTCATATCGGGCATGAATGTGCCGGGTGCAGCAGGTACAACAACCGGAATGCCCATATGATTATCAATATAGGACATATATTCCATGAAAAAAGGTGCCAGAATGATGACTTCATCACCGGGGTCAAGAATCGCCCGAAGTACGGCATTCATTGCGCCGGCCGCCCCGACGGTCATACATACTCCGTCGGCTCTGACCATTACGGAACTGTTCCGTGTCAGTTTGTCAGCAACGACTTTACGGGTGGAGAGATAACCGCTGTTACTCATATAGGCATGTTTTCCAGGAATATCGGAAGCCGCATATGCGGATATTGCATCAATAACCTCCTGCGGAGGCTCCAAATCAGGGTTGCCGATAGAAAAATCAAAAACCTTATCCGCTCCGTAAATCGCCTTAAGTCGGTTGCCCTCCTCAAACATTTTCCGTATCATGGAACCGGACAAGAGTTTGTCCGCAATGCGCTTAGAAATCATATATACATACTCCTTTTTGAATGAAATTGGAATTGTAATAATTATAGCATAGAAAAGGGAGATATCTTTCTCCGCGACATTCGCCGGACGCAAGTCCAAGAGAGCGGAGAAAGATATCTCCCTTCCCGGTTGACATCTCTGCGCCGAATGTGTATCATACATACGTCATAGCAAGAAGGAGCGTCCGCTTCTCACCTCAAACTTTGTGAAGAGGTTTACATACACAATATTCCGGATATTTTCCGGTTATGTGGAGCGGATGTAAATTCGCTCCATTTTTTATTGTATTGAAGGAGGTGCATTCCTATCGGAAGACCAAGCAACGGGCAGCAAATGAATGATGCAATCCGTTTCAAGGAAGTCAGGTTAATTGAGTCAGATGGAAGTATGATCGGAGTCGTTTCTATTGTGGAAGCAAGAAGACGCGCGGAAGATCAGGATCTTGACCTTGTACTGATTGCCAACAACCCGGATAACCCGGTCTGCAAAATAATGGACTACGGTAAGTTCAATTTTGAGCAGGCCAAGAGAGAGAAAGAAGCCCGTAAGAATCAGAAAGTGACTGAAGTCAAAGAACTCGGCATGAAGCTGACGACCGAAGACCACGATCTGAACGTCAAGACGAAGAATGCAATCCGCTTTTTGCAGGATGGAGACCGTGTCAAGGTTCTTATCAAGTTCCGTGGACGTGAGATGGCATACCAGAGCCAAGGGTATGCACTGATGGACAAATTCGCACAGATATGTGCTGAAATCGGACAAATTGAGAAAGCACCCAAGGTTGAGGGTAGGAACATGGTCATGTACCTCGCCCCGAAAAAGAACTGAATTTAACCATAGGAGGAATCGAAACATGCCCAAGATGAAAACACATAGCTCATCCAAGAAAAGATTTAAGGTAACCGGTACCGGTAAGGTTATGTATTCACAAGCTTTCCGCCGTCATATCCTGAGTAAGAGATCTTCCAAGAGAATGAGACATTTACGTCACACACTTGTTGCCTCCGGACCTAACACGAAGATCATCAAGTCCATGATCCCTTACATGTAAACCCGGTTTTTTTAATAAGATGCAATTAAGCCGCCCTGCATTTGTAAATGAATCGGGCCGCATGATGAAGAGATAACAGGAGGTTTTTTCCAATGGCAAGAATTAAAAGAGGTATGCGTACTAGAGCGCGTCACCATAAGATTTTAAAGCAGGCAAAGGGTTACTTCGGACACAAGAGCAAGCTGTTTAAGGTTGCTAACCAGGCTGTCATGAAGTCCGGCGTGTATGCCTACCGTGACCGTAAAGCAAAGAAGAGAGAATTCAGAAAGCTTTGGATACAGCGTATTAATGCTGCTGCCCGTATTAACGGACTTTCCTACAGCCGTTTTATGGATGGTCTCAAGAAGTCAGATATCGCACTTGACCGCAAGGTCCTTTCCGATATCGCCATTACAGATCCTAAGGGATTTGCCGCTCTTTGCGAGCAGGCGAAATCGGTTCGTTAATTCTGTATGATGCAGATTCGGACCATAACCAGTAAGGATAATACACAGTATCGGTATGTACGTTCCCTGCACGACAGGAAAAACGCACAGCGTGATGGAGTCGTGTTTTTGGAGGGTGTCCGACTTTGTGAGGATGCCCTTCTTTCCGGTCTGGATCCTGTAATGATACTTTTTTCTTCGGAAAAAGAGGCGCTCGTAGCAGATTGGTGCGGGCGTTTTTTGATATCGGAAAACGTACAGCTCCTGTCGATGCCTCCTTTGCTTTTTGACAGGATTGGAAGCACGCAGAATCCGCAGGGGGTGGCGCTTATTGTCAGGTCTCCGATGCATCCCTGCGGGATCCCGGTCAGAGGAAATGATTTATATCTTGTCTGCGAAGAGACATCGGATCCAGGCAACCTTGGTACAATGGTAAGGATGGCGGATGCTTTTGATTTCAGCGCTGTCATTATAACAGCCGGAACCGTTGACCCATTCAACGAGAAAGCAATACGCTCCTCCATGGGCTCGTGTTTTCATATACCGGTACTTATGTACGATAACATCAACGAAATATGCATTCAATTAAAGGGAATGGGTGTACAATTGGTTGCATCACATTTAAAGGGTAAGTCTTTGCCGATAGCGGCATGTACTTTCCCTTGCGCTATTTTTATCGGAAATGAAGCAAGGGGACTTACTGCAGAATGCGCAGAATTGTGTGATCTTCTTGTGAAAATTCCGATGCCGGGTAAGGCAGAATCGTTGAATGCATCCTCGGCTGCTTCTATTCTTGGTTATGTAATAAGCAATCAAAGGCAAAAATAGTATGTAGTGCGGACTTCCTGCCGGGAAGTCTGCAAGCAGGAGGGTTATACTTATGCAGGTCATTGTTTTGGGGGCAAGCAGGGCGGGACTTACACTCGTCCGCCGTTTGATTGAAGCGGATCACGATGTTGTGCTGGTAGATCCGAATGCAGAAAGTATTGCAGGAAGCAGGAAACTCAATGTTGTTGCTGTCTCCGGTGTAATCATTGATATCGATGTTTTAAGGGAAGCCGGAATTGAGACGGCTGACGCGGTATGTGCTTTAGGCGAGAGCGAGAACCAGAATCTGATGGCTTCGCAGATTGCCCGTGATATTTTCAATGTTAAGCATGTTATTACCCGGATATTTGATACGCACGGGCTGCACATTTTTGATGCGGCAGGGTTTGTTACCATATCATCCCCGGAACTCACAGTGGATGCTTTCATCCATGAACTTGAGGACAGGGATCTGGAATCCAACATGGACTTCAATTCACATCATATTATGGGAGAGAATGTTCAGTTTACACTGCTGCAGGCGAACAATGAAGTAATCGGACGTAAAATCCGTGAAATTGAGGATACTGATTTAAGGCATGTATTTGGCCTGATTCGAAAAGACCATATGATACTGGCGCTTCCAACTATGAAAATCGAAAGAGGAGACAAACTGATTCTGGCTTCCCTGTGAGCCGTTCGGTCAGAGGTGATATACTATGAAGCTTGTCATTGTGGGTGCAGGTAAGGTTGCTTATTATTTGATCCGCGAGTTCACACGTGAACATGAAATTATTGTTGTTGAACAGGATGAGGCGGCGGCTACACGCATCGCAAATCAGATAACTGCAGTTGTTGTCCAGGGAGACGGAACCAATGCTGCTGTCCTTGAACCTCTTTGCCGCGGCGCGGATATGCTTATTGCGCTCACAGGCAAAGACGAGAACAATTTGATTGCCTGCCAGGTTGCCAAACGCCACCTGCACGTCCCGTTTACCGTGGCACGTGTTAATAATCCCAAAAATCTTGAAGTAATGGAAAAGTTCGGGGTTGATAAATCATTTTCCGGTACGAAAGTCCTTGCGGAAATGATAGAACAGGAAATTGATTACCTTGGATTAAGGATTGTCCATGAAATTGACAATTCAGACCGTGTACTGATTGAATTCCGGCTTTCTGCCTTGTCACGGGCATGTGAAAAGAATCTTCTCGATTATGAATTTGTTGAAGGATCACGTGTTGTAGTAATTACAACACATGATGGATTAGTTATTACACCGGATGGAACCACAGTTATGCATGCCGGGGACCTTGTCATGATGGTAAGCACGAAAAACAGTCTCGAAGCTATTTGGAAAGTGATGGTGCGTACCTGATATGTTAGTCAAAAGAAGCAGAATACATAATTTTGTAAGGTGGTTTTTCGAAAAACCTGCACGGGTTATCGTATCAAGCTTTGTGCTTGTTGACCTTGTGGGTACACTGCTGCTGATGCTTCCGATTTCATCCCGGGACGGGATGAGCCTCGGGTTTATCAATTCGCTTTTTACGACGGTTTCGGCAACATGTGTTACAGGATTAGTTGTAGTTGATACGGCAACGCATTTTACTGCCTTTGGTCGTATTGTAATAATCTGCCTGATCCAGATCGGCGGTCTGGGCCTGGTCACAATCACTACATTTTTCCTGAACCTCGTCAGGCGCAGGGTGGGACTTCGAGGGAGGGTTCTCGCGCAGGAATCATCCGGAAGCTTTTCATTTATGGAACTCCCGGCACTTATCAAATCAATTTTCTTAACAACATTCGCTTTCGAATTTACAGGGTTTGTCCTGCTCTCCACTCAATACGTCCCAAGGTTCGGATGGGGACAGGGGCTGTCAAGTGCAGGCTTTCAGGCAGTATCTGCTTTTTGCAACGCGGGATTTGACCTTTTAGGAGACAAAACCGGAGAATACTCAAGCCTTACAGCATTTAATAATAACCCTGTAGTCATAATGACAACCGGATTCCTGATCATTTTCGGCGGCCTCGGATTTATTGTATGGCGTGACCTGTATAACTACCGCAAAACAAAAAGCCTTAGACTTCACAGCAAAATTGCAATATTCATGACAGTCAGCCTTGTCCTTTTGGGTACAATTTTCTTCCTGGCGGCCGAATGGTCGAATATCGGCGTTGATGCTTCCGGAGTGGGGGCGATGGGAACTCTCCCCGCATGGCAGAGGCCGCTCGCCGCATTTTTTCAATCGGTAACGCTTCGTACTGCCGGATTTAACTCAATCAGCCAGGCAAACCTCCTGGCCGGTTCCAAGTTCATTTCTGTTTTGCTCATGTTTATCGGTGCCGGATCGGGTTCAACAGGAGGCGGCATTAAAGTCACAACGTTTGCACTGCTTCTTGCTTCCGTCTCCTCGGATATTCGCGGCCGCGGGCAGATCATCATACGCAAGCATCAAATACCCCGTGAAGCCGTTCAGCGCGCCATCGCAATATTTTTTCTGGCGATGGGACTCATGCTGGGACTTTCACTGATTCTTTGTTTTACGGAAGCAGCTGCCCTGCACCGGGGGGACTTTGAATATCTGGACCTCCTTTTTGAATCGGCGTCCGCCTTCGGCACGGTAGGAGTAACTTCCGCACAGACCCCGGTTTTATCTACGCTCAGTCATATCTTTATTATTCCTGTAATGTTTATCGGCCGCGTCGGGCCGGTAACCTTTGCACTGAGTCTGGCAATGCGTGAATTCAAACAAACGAATAATATCTATCCTGAGGGCAAAATACAGATTGGCTGAAACGCTGGATGACAAATCATAATTGCCTGCAATTTTTGTTCTTTTTGCAAGACGCTGAATGCTATCTTGCAAAAACCTGTATTTTGTATGCTGTTCAACTTGACAAAACGGTTGGTTCTGACCGATAATAAGTCTTCGAAGAATATAGTAAGGAGGACCGATTTATGGGGTTAACAATCTCACAGAAGATTATCCGTGACCATCTCCTTTTAGGAGAGATGAATGTTGGATCAGAGATTTCGATCCGTATCGATCAGACACTGACACAGGATTCAACGGGTACGATGGCGTACCTTCAGTTTGAGGCGATTGGTGTTCCGCGAGTTAAGACGAAGCTTTCCGTTGCCTATATTGACCATAATACGATTCAATCCGGTTTTGAAAATGCAGATGACCACAAGTATATACAGACAGTTACAAAAAAACACGGCATTCGTTTTTCACGACCCGGAAACGGTGTCTGCCATCAGGTTCATATTGAGCGTTTCGGCGTCCCGGGGGAGACCCTTCTGGGTTCCGACAGCCATACACCTACCTGCGGCGGCATCGGTATGCTGGCAATAGGTGCCGGCGGCCTGGACGTAGCTGTAGCAATGGGAGGAGGACCTTATTATCTGAGCATGCCCAAAATCTGCCGGATCGACCTCAAAGGCCGCCTGGCGCCCTGGGCTACTGCGAAAGATATTATTCTTGAAGTTCTACGCATCATGTCTGTTAAAGGCGGTGTCGGCAGGATTGTCGAATATGCAGGCGAGGGACTTGCCTTTCTGTCCGTACCGGAACGGGCTACCATAACGAATATGGGTGCTGAACTTGGTGCGACAACATCGATTTTCCCGTCGGACGCAGTGACGAAAGCTTTTCTGGCTGCACAGGGGAGGGAAAAAGACTGGATTTCACTTCTTCCGGATGAAGATGCCGTCTATGATGAAATATTTACTATTGATCTCTCTTTACTGAAACCGATGGTTGCCAAACCCCATATGCCGGATAACGTTGTTCCTGTTACTGATATCGCCGGCTTGAAGGTGGATCAGGTCTGTATTGGTTCCTGTACGAACTCTTCCCTTATGGATATGCTTAAGGTAGCAGCTATTCTTAAAGGAAAGACGGTTCATCCTGATGTGTCGCTTGTCATTGCCCCGGGTTCCAAACAGGTATTTACGATGCTGGCTGAATCAGGGGACCTGGCAGATATGATCACTTCCGGCGCACGTATTCTGGAATGTGCCTGCGGACCGTGCATCGGCATGGGTCAGTCCCCACGGACGGATGCTGTTTCCCTGCGTACGAATAACCGGAATTTCTATGCGCGTTCCGGAACGGCGTCTGCAAAGGTCTATCTGGTCAGTCCGGAAGTTGCCGCAGTTGCAGCACTGACCGGAGTAGTAACCGATCCTGCCGCATATGGACAGCCGCCTGTCATTTCCATGCCGGACCAATTCTATGTTAACGACAATCTTATCGAAATGCCTGCTGAAAAGGCGGAAGATGTCATAGTAGTGAGGGGACCGAATATTAAGCCGTTCCCTGTTAATATTCCCTTGACTGATACTGTAAAAGGCAGGACCCTGGTAAAACTTGGGGACAATATTACGACCGATCATATCATGCCCTCGAATGCCAAGCTTTTGCCATATCGATCCAATGTCCCTTACCTGGCCGATTACTGCCTGACCCCGTCAGATCCGGATTTTCCGGTACGTGCCAAACAGAACGGCGGAGGATTCATAATCGGGGGTTCCAATTACGGTCAGGGCTCGAGCCGCGAACACGCGGCACTTGCCCCGCTGCAGCTCGGTGTAAAGGGTGTCCTGGTGGTATCTTTTGCACGGATTCACATGGCAAATCTTATTAATAACGGAATTCTTCCCCTGACTTTTTCAGATGTGAAGGATTATGATAGAATAGACTTACTGGATGAACTGGAGATACCGGATGCACGGGGACAGATTCTTCGTGCAGTGCAAGGAAATCCGGTTTCCGTAACTAACCTTACCCAGAGTTATACTTTTGATGTTATTTGCTCCGTATCTGACCGACAGGCCCAGATTCTTCTGGCTGGAGGATTACTTAATTACACGCGACATCAATCCTGACCTACTGTTCTTGCATAGGAGGAGTGTTTATGCATCTTGATTCCATAGACAATACAGAAATTATCAGAGAACTTGCCAGTAAATCAACAGCAAAATCCAGAATTGACCCGGCACTGTATGAAAGATATAACGTAAAACGCGGTCTTCGAAATGACGATGGCACGGGTGTTTTAGTTGGCCTCACCGAAGTTGGCGAGGTTATGTCCTATATTGTCGACGATGCCGAACGTATACCGGTTGAAGGCCGCCTGTTTTATCAGGGAATTGAAATTTCGGATATTGTATCCGGGTTTTATGAAGATCACAGGTTTGGATTTGAAGAGACGGCATATCTTCTGCTTTTCGGCGAACTTCCCACTAAGGACCAGCTGGAACAGTTCAATGAATTGCTTGTGTCCTGCCGTGAACTTCCTCACAATTTTACGGAAGACATGATCCTGAAGGCTCCAAGTCCGGACATCATGAATAAGCTGGCCAGATCTGTTCTTGCGCTCTACTCTTATGACAAAAATCCGGATGCACTGGATATCGAGAATGTCCTCCGGCAGTGTATTGAGCTGATCGCCAGATTCCCGGTCATGATTTCGCATGCTTATATGGCGAGGCGTCATTATGTTGATAAGCAGAGCCTGTTTTTACATTCTCCGGTTCCGGAATATAATACCGCACAGAATATCCTGCATATGATCCGCCCGGACGGAGTATTCTCTGATCTCGAGGCAAGGATACTGGATCTGGCACTTGTCCTTCATGCAGAACACGGCGGAGGCAACAACTCCTCTTTTGTAACCCATGCAGTGGCTTCTTCCGGATCTGATACATATTCCGTCATCTCAGCTGCCATCGGCTCCTTAAAGGGCCCCCAGCACGGCGGAGCAAGCAACAAAGCGTATGCAATGATGCAGGAACTCCAGAAAAATGTCCAGAACTGGAGAAACGAAATGGAGATCTGTGAGTATCTTACAAAGATCCTCAAAAAAGATGCCTATGACAAGTCCGGTTTGATTTACGGCATCGGACATGCTGTCTACACCATGTCGGATCCCCGCACTAAGCTTCTGCGTGATTACGCAAGGGGTCTTGCATATGAGGCCGGACGTGAAGCGGAATATGAATTATATACGATTACGGAGAGACTGGCCCCTGAAGTTTTCCGGAATGTAAAAAAGAGCGACAAGATCGTGTGCGCCAACGTAGACTTCTATGCCGGATTCGTATATTCCATGCTGAGAATTCCGCCGGAACTGTTTACACCTATCTTTGCAGCTGCACGTGTTGCAGGATGGAGTGCCCACAGAATTGAGGAGCTTGTTTCCGGCGGCCGGATTATGCGCCCTGCATATAAGTGCGTTCAGAAGAGAAGACGTTATATCGGTATGGAAGCACGCGAAACCCCCCTGGACGAATGGAGATAGTTTTTAATACTGACCTTTGATGATATAAAAAACCGCGGTACCAGGATGATGGCTGCCGCGGTTTTTCTGATTATATACGCTTTAAAGATGCAGATAATAAAAAAACACCGGCATAAAATACCGGTGCTTATTTGTGGTGACCCTAAGGAGAATTGAACTCCTGATTCCGCCTTGAGAGGGCAGCGTCTTAACCGCTTGACCATAGGGCCGATAATCTGCAGCCTGAAACGGCGCAAATGGAATGATATCATAGGTCTGATCCTCCCGCAAGCCCCAAAGAGAACAAACTGTTAAATTTTCTTCAAAACAAAGGACAATGCACCGAATAGTTTTTGAATATGTTAGACTTAAGTCTATTACGGGCATGACAGCAAGGTATTATTAAGACTAAGGTGGTTTAATTTCATGGAACAATTTATTCGCATCCGGGGCGCTCGGGAGCATAATTTAAAGAACATTGACCTGGATATTCCCAGGGACAAATTTGTAGTCCTTACCGGATTATCAGGATCGGGAAAGTCTTCGCTTGCTTTTGATACGATTTATGCAGAAGGGCAAAGGCGGTATGTCGAATCCCTGTCATCATATGCCAGGCAGTTTCTCGGGCAGATGGAGAAGCCGGATGTTGACCAGATTGACGGATTGTCCCCTGCGATTTCGATTGACCAGAAGACGACAAGTAAGAATCCCCGGTCTACTGTCGGAACGGTTACGGAGATATATGATTACCTTCGCCTTCTGTACGCCAGGGTAGGTATACCGCATTGTTCAAACTGCGGTAAGGAGATTTCATCCCAGTCCATTGATCAGATACTCGACACCCTTCTTGCATATCCTGAGGGCACGAGGCTTGTGATCATGTCGCCGGTCGTACGTGGACGCAAAGGCGAATATACGAAGGTTTTTGAAGATTTCCGCAAAACTGGTTTTGCACGTGTCCGCGTTGACGGGGAGATGTATGACCTGGACGACGACCTGACACTGGAAAAAAATAGAAAGCATACGATTGAAGTTGTTATTGACCGTCTTGCCGTACGGGAAGATATCAGGTCACGACTGAATGATTCGGCGGAAACGACACTCAAATTATCCGACGGTATCCTGACGGCGCTTGTTCAGATTCCGGAAGGTGAGAATGAATACGGGGATACCACATACCATGAGACCGAACTTCTGTTTTCGCAGAAGTTCTCATGTCCGGACTGCGGAATCAGCTTTGAAGAACTGACTCCGAGAATGTTTTCTTTTAACAACCCGTATGGAGCCTGTTCGAATTGTTCCGGCCTGGGCTCACATTCTTATGTTGATCCGCAGCTGTGCATATCCGATCCGCGGTTTTCTCTCAATGAAGGGGCCGTCAGGGCCGGCGGCTGGAACTTTGATGATGAGACCAGCTGGGGCAGGGCATTTATTGAAGCAATGGCTGAGAAATATCAGTTTTCAATGGATACTCCATGGGAGAAGCTTCCGGAGAAGATTCAAACTATGATCATGTACGGGAACGGCGGAGAACTGCTTAACGTAGACACGACAAACAGTAAATTTTCCCACGGGTCAGCCTATCGCTCCGCATGGGAGGGTATTGTCCCAAGTCTTGAGAGAAGATACCGTGAGACCGGATCAGAGGACATGAAGGAATACTACCTGCAGTACATGACTGTGCACCCGTGTACAGAGTGTAACGGGGCAAGGCTCAACAAGGAAAGCCTGTCCGTCACTGTCGGTAAGCTGAATATCTATGAACTGACGTGCCTGCCGATCCGCAGATGCAAGGCATACCTTGAATCACTTACATTCGGCACAAGAAACAACACCATTTCCACACCTATTCTGAAGGAAATACTGGCCCGCCTTGGCTTTCTTGTCGATGTGGGATTGGAATATATGACGCTTAACCGCTCCTCTGCGACGCTTTCAGGCGGTGAGGCACAGCGTATCCGGCTTGCAACACAGATAGGTTCAGGACTGATGGGCGTGCTATATATTCTGGATGAACCATCAATCGGCCTTCACCAGAGGGATAACAGCCGGCTGCTGGCAACGCTGCAGCGGCTGAAAAGCCTTGGGAACACCGTACTTGTCGTAGAGCATGATGAAGAGACAATGCGCGCGGCTGATTTTATTGTTGATATGGGTCCCGGTGCCGGAGAGCACGGAGGATTTATAGTCGGGCAGGGAACTGCAAAGGAACTCGAGAAAATTGAGACTTCCATCACTGGACAGTATTTGAGCGGCAAGCTGTTTATTCCTATTCCCCCTGTCAGGAGGAAACCCGACAGATTTTTTCTGACCGTACACGGAGCCCATGAGAACAATCTCAAAAATGTCGATGTGTCCATTCCCCTTGGCCTTTTCACTTGTGTGACCGGTGTGTCCGGTTCCGGTAAAAGTTCACTGGTAAACGGTATTATCCTGAAAAAACTCGCCACTGACTTGAACGGGGCCAGAAGGCAGATCGGCGCCTATAGTTCCATGGAGGGACTTGAATATCTTGACAAGGTAATTGCGATTGATCAGTCCCCGATCGGCCGGACACCCCGTTCCAACCCTGCTACGTATACCGGATGCTTCGACTTGATCCGTGAGATTTTCGCGAATACCGTTGATGCGCGGTCAAGAGGATATAAAAACGGTCGGTTCAGCTTCAATGTAAAAGGCGGACGCTGTGAATCCTGCAGCGGTGATGGAGTCAACAAAATCGAAATGCACTTTCTCCCTGATGTCTATGTCACCTGTGACGTCTGCAAAGGACATCGCTATAACCGGGAGACACTGGAGGTTAAGTATAAAGGGAAGAATATAGCAGAAGTCTTGGATATGACGGTCGAAGAGGCCCTGGCATTTTTCGAGAGCATTCCGCGCATCAGAAGGAAGCTGGAAACCATCAATGATGTGGGAATGGGATATATACGTCTGGGCCAGCCCTCAACACAGCTTTCAGGCGGTGAGGCGCAGAGAGTTAAGCTTGCAACGGAGCTTTCGAAACGAAGCACCGGACATACTTTTTATATTTTAGACGAGCCAACGACAGGACTGCATATTGCAGATGTTCATAAGTTGGTTGACATTTTGCAGCGGCTGACAGAAAATGGTAACACTGTCCTTGTGATAGAACACAATCTGGATGTCATTAAGACGGCGGATTATGTTATTGATCTGGGACCGGAGGGTGGTGACGGCGGCGGTTACATCATTGCCCAGGGTACTCCTGAAGAAATAACGGAAGTCTCTGAATCGTACACCGGTAAATATTTGAAACCTCTTCTGGAAAGAGCTAAATCCCACCCGATGGAAGAGGAACATCATCGCAGGCAGCAGGCCCGCAAGGTCTCTAAGGAAGCACTTGAAATTTCAACTTCCACAAAACCGCGAAGAAAGAAT
>Ga0209748_1000247_pt1 | contig 31696 bp, 28 predicted proteins | sample BarGraIncu00421A_FD_185490 | JGI IMG/M metagenome (GOLD analysis project Ga0209748, IMG submission 185490) | Arctic peat soil microbial communities from Barrow, Alaska - Barrow Graham LP Incubations 004-21A (SPAdes) (version 2) | ecosystem: Environmental > Terrestrial > Soil > Wetlands > Peat... | reverse complement strand
GCGGCATGAGCCGAACCCAAACCCATGAAGCTTTTGCCGTGGAATCTGGATACTGGCATTTGTATCGCTTTAATCCAAGTTTAAAAGAACAAGGTAAAAACCCCTTCATACTGGATTCAAAAGAACCAGATATGGATAAATTCACCCAATTCCTGGATTCAGAAGTGCGTTATACTTCTTTGAAATTGAGTTTCCCGGAAGTTTCTGAAACGCTTTATGATAAAGCGAAAGAAGAAGCACTGGAACGTTACAATGGCTACAAACGCATGTCTGAAAACTAAAAATCAACTCAGAAAATCAGAAACCCTTCGGGGTTTCTTTTTATTGGAAATGGATTTAAACCGGAACAAAGGTGTCTTTACAAGTCAGTTCTGGTATAATGGATAAAATGAAATAAAAAGAAATCAGAGGAGACTTATGAAAATATTAGTATGCGGGGGCGCTGGTTATATTGGCTCCCATGTGGTAAGAGCCCTTTTAGATAAACAATATGAGGTTGTGGTTTTGGATAATCTTTCCACCGGTCACCGGGAAGCGGTTCCGAAGAGTGTGGCCCTGGAAAGTGGTGATATCAGGGATACCCGATTTCTGGCTGATGTTTTTAAGAGCCGTGATATCGGTTGTGTCATGCATTTTTGTGCCAATTCACTGGTAGGAGAATCCATGGAAAAGCCTTTGATGTATTATGATAATAATGTTTACGGAACGCTTTGTCTGTTAAAAGCCATGGTAGAATACGATGTGAAAAAGTTTGTTTTTTCTTCCACGGCTGCTGTGTATGGCGAACCAGAAGAAATACCCATCACTGAGAAAACAGCAAAAAAGCCTACCAATACCTATGGGGAAACCAAGTTAGCGGTTGAGAAAATGTTACCGTGGATGGAAAAAGCCCATGGCGTAAAGCACATGATTTTTCGCTATTTTAATGCATCAGGGGCACATCCATCCGGTGAAATAGGAGAGGATCATAATCCGGAGAGTCATCTGATTCCTTTAGTTTTAAAAACTGCTCAGGGTGTTCGTGAGAAGATCGCTGTTTTTGGTGAAGATTATGATACTCCGGACGGAAGTTGCATCCGGGATTATATCCATGTTATGGATATCGCCTCAGCTCATATTTTGGGTATGGAAAAACTTATGGCAGGTGGAGAAAGTGATGTTTTCAATCTGGGGAATGGTAATGGATTTTCAGTGAAGGAAGTCATCGAGCATGCAAAGGGAATAACCCAAAAAAGAATTTTGGTGGAAATGGCAGATCGCCGGTCAGGGGATCCAGGGGTGCTTGTTGCTTCATCTCAGAAAGCCCAAAGCCAGTTGGGTTGGTCACCAAAAAATTCTGAGCTGGATTATATTATAAAAACAGCTTGGGATTGGCATCAAGCACATCCCCAGGGTTATGAAGAAAAATAAATAAAAACATTAAAAGTCCAGGGTATTGAAATATTCAGCGGTGGTCATATCCATGGCATCAAGCAGTGTTTCAATACCCTTTAATTGTACAGAATAATGCATTTCGATACCAATCTTTTCTCTTTTTAAGATGCCGGCTTCCCGGAGAATTTTTAAATGCTGGGAAAGATTGGCTTGGCTATAATCGAAAGACCGATGAAGAACACATACACATAGTGGTCCAGCAAGGAGAAATTTTACAATTTTCAGGCGAATCGGATGTCCCAGAGCTTTGAATATTTTAACAGAAACATCATCGGAATTCATTGGTGACCTCTTTTCTATTCTTCTTTGGTGGCATCAAAAAACGCATAGCCTCCGGAAAGATTATATACTTTTTTAAAATCACGGTTAAGAAGGATGTTTTGGGTGGCGTTGCCGGTAACACCTTTATTGCAGTAAGTTACCACAGGAATGCCCTTATCCAACTTGGGCAGGGTATCACGCAGCTGACTGTGGGGAATATTTACGGCACCGGAAATATGGCCGGCTTTATAATTATCATTAACCCGGGCATCGATAATCTGGTAGTCCTGACCATCATCAACAGTTTTTTTCAGGGACTCGGCTGTCACGAGATCGAGGCCATTATTTAAGACATTATCCAGAATCATTCCGGTGTAGTGGACAGGGTCTTTGGTGGTGGAAAAGGGTGGGGCGTAGCCAAGATCGAGGTTAAAGATTTCATCGACAGTAGCCCCATAGGTAATGAGGGTTACAAAAATATCCAGACGTTTATCAACGCCTTCATAACCAATAATCTGGACACCGAGAATTTTCTGGGTATCTTTATTCGCAATGGCTTTAATGGTCATTTCTCGTCCACCCATAAAGGCCGGCTTATTAGGCTTAATATTATGACATACAACCACATCATATCCGGCTTTTATTGCTTCCGCTTCTGATAAACCAGTACTCCCAACGCTGATATCAAAAACCTGGAAGATACCAGTACCAAGGTTACCGGTATAAATCATGTTACCCCCGGTGATGTTATCACCGCAGATTCGTCCAGTTTTATTAGCCGTGGAGCCAAGGGGACGATAATGCGGTACTTTAGTAACGGCTGACCAAGTTTCCACGCAATCGCCACAGGCATAAATATCGGGATCCATGGTCATCATACGTTCATTCACCTGTATGGCACCAGTAGTTCCCAGGTGGATTCCAGCTTCCTTTGCCAGGGATACATTGGGCTTAACACCCGTTGCGATAATGATCATTTCTCCGGGGATGTGGATGCCATTTTCCAAAAGAACCCCCTGGTTTGTGGTTGCCACGACATTGGCATTCTTGATAACGGGGATGTCTTTTTCCGTAAGAAGGTGCTCAAGGTATTTGGCCATGTCTTCATCGAGATTAGGGGTGATTTGAGGTGCACGTTCAACAAGGATAACCTTTAAGCCAGCCTGGACGAGGTTATCCGCAAGCTCAAAGCCAATGAAGCCGGTACCAACAATCACTGCTGTTTTAGGGTGGTGATTATTCATATATGTTTTAATAGCCATGGCATTTTGAACATTTCTCAGGAAAAATACGTTGTCATTATCAATGCCTTTGATGGGTGGGACAAAAGCACTGGCACCAGTGGAGATGATGAGCTTGTCATAAATATCCTTGAAAGTGTCACCGGTAATTAAATTTTTAACCAACAGGGTTTTGTGGGCAATATCAATTTTCAGAACTTCATGACGGATTAAAATATCAATGTTATATTTTGTCTTAAAAAAAGCGGCATCCCTGGGAACAAGTGTTTCAATGGCAGATACCTTTCCTCCAATAAAGTAAGGAAGACCACAGCCGGAATAAGAAATATCCTGATCTCTTTCATAAATAACGATCTCAGCGTAATCATTATTTCTACGGGCCTTTGCAGCAGCAGATGTGCCGGCAGCCACAGCACCAATGACAATGATTTTCATGTTTATCTCCTTTTGTTCATTAACTTTTCCTAAAAATTTTTGAATAACCTTTAAAATAAATGAATCTTATGATGAGTACATTATAATCATTTACTTAATGAATTGCAATCTTGTTTTCTTTCCTTTCAATCAAAATAAAACCCGTTATGACAAAGTTTTGGAGAATAGGTTTCTTTCTGTATAAAAATGATGATAACAAAAAAGAACTTTCGCAAATAGTATGCTATTTTGCAAAAGCTCTTTTGTATTCCAGAAAATAGAACAGTGGATATTTATATTTCCCGGGTCATGATTTTCTTGAGATTTGCGAACCTGGGAAGACCATCTTCTTTCGGCATTTTGGTTTCTCCCTGAATGAGTGGCAGTGCATAGTCGATGAAAGCCGGCAGCAGGTGGTTACCGGCTGCATTGATCCACTCTCTGGGTATTTTCTTTTCAGCGTTTGCGACATCAATCAGATCAAACATTTTAATACGGCATTGGTACTCTTTTCCGGGAATTCTCTCAAAACCTACCATCTGATCCGTAGCACCCTCAAGCGCAACTTCCAGAGCGAACCTGCCTAACGTATAGGCGTCTTCGATGTCTGTACCTGATGCAATATGGGCGGCGCATCGCTGAGTAAGGCCGAATTCGATACCTCGGACTTTAGTATCGATCTTTGTGCCGGCAAAGTTTGCAAGGCCGGCGGCTAGTCCGCCCATTCTTGAATGGCCAAAAGCATCGGTACTTTTGGTCAGATCGGAAAAATAGGCTGAAATATAAGTGCCGCTTTTGTCCATAATGCCTTCAGAAACAGCGACCAGAACATCGCCATTCTTTTCATAGATTCTGCTCACATCGGCAATGAAATCGGCAAGATCAAAATGGATCTCGGGCAAATAGATCAGATCAGGGCCAAGACCCTTATAGGTGGCCAGCGCGGAAGAAGCGGTCAGCCATCCGGCGTTTCGGCCCATGAACTCCAGGATCGTTATGGAACCGGTTCCATAAACTTTGGCATCTCTGTAGATCTCCATGCAGGATGTGGCAACGAACTTAGCGGCACTGCCGTAGCCGGGGCAGTGATCCGTGCCGATAAGGTCATTGTCGACGGTTTTAGGGATGCCGATGATGCGGCATTCATAGTTGTTCTGGCTCAGATAACTGCTTATTTTGCTGCAGGTATCCATGGAATCATTGCCACCGTTATAGAAGAAATAACGGATATCATACTTTCGGAATATATCGAGAATACGCTTGTAATCCGTGTCATCCACAATGAAATCCTTAAGTTTATAACGGCAGGTTCCAAACTCTGAGGAAGGAGTGTACTTCATCAGTGAAAGCTCATAAGGATCCTCCAGATCCAGATCATACAATTGATCGCCTAAAACACCCTTGATGCCATTTGCAGCACCGTACACCTTTGTGATATGTTCTGAAGCAAGTGCAGCTTCAATGCAGCCAAGGGCACTGGCATTAACTACGGATGTCGGTCCGCCTGATTGACCGATGATGCAGGCACCTTTTAATGGTGTTGTCATGATTTAACTCCTTAAATAACTGAATTCGTTTATTGTAAAACTCGAAAAGGTATAAGATTTTGCCGCTTTTTCGATAAATATCTAAATTTTCTCAGATTTTTCATAGTTGTTTTTCTCGCTTTAAACGTTAGCAAAAATAAAATAACAATATTTTTATTCATAGTATTTATAATAACCCCCATGTTGACATCCGTCAATAGAATTAACAGGTAGATTATTTTATTACTCATAATGAGGTTTTTGATTCGGATTAATAGCATTAAAACTTAGTGTTTGCTGATTAAAGCTTTCAATCAGCTTCTGTCTCATAACCCAGGAGCTGCAGATTTGCTTCCAATGCCTGAAAATTGGAAGCATATTGTTCTTCTTTTACCACTGGACACTGATAAAGGCGGCAGGTTCCTAAAATAAGCTTGGAGGCAAAGGCCATACAGGTAGCCTGACCACAAGCCTTACAATTGGTTTTGGGTAACAGTTTGTACAATTGAATGGCGTTAGGGCGTTCGCGGGTTTCTTCATAAGGTGTAATTTGGCCTTTTCGTTCCCAGGTATCATTAATAAGATCCTTCAGATGATCAATCATTTCATAACATTGGGCTTCATTGGTGAGCTGGGTAGCTGTTAAATTTTCACCACTAATGTTGATAATATGACTTTCGATTTTGTAGGTGAATGTTTTAGCCTGAGGAATGTAAAGCCCGGTTTTAATCTCGGCATTGAGATAGGGAAGAATCTCATAAACAGGATGATCCAGTTTGGCTCGGAATTTAATGCGTCCTCCACCTGTAGTACAAGGTTTAATATAAACTAAACGAATATTTTCTAAATACATGAGTTTTTCTCCTTTATAAATGCATGCAGCCCGTTAACCAGGGCATCAATATGACCGTTTTCATTAAAATAACCGATGCCAATACGACAGGTTCCACGTTTAATGGTGCCAATAAGACGATGAGCACTGGGCGCACAGTGAAGTCCTGAACGGATCATCACATGACAGTTTTGGTCTAAAAAGTAAGCAATCTCTTCCGGGGCGTGGCCTTTTAAATTGAAAGGAATCACCCCAACGGTTTTGGAAGAATCCTGGGGGCCGTAGAGTTCAATCCCCGGGATTTTCTTTAAAGCGTTTAAAGCGTAGTCCATGAGAGCATCTTCTTTACGACGGATATTTTCCAGGCCTTCAGTTTCTAAAAATTCTAAAGCCGCTCCAAGTCCAATGATCCCACTGACATTCATGGTGCCGGCTTCTAAATGGTTAGGGTAATAGTCCGGCTGGTATTCATAGGCGGAATCCCCACCGGTACCACCAGAAATGAGTGGATGGATATCCACGTCACAATTGACCACCAGGCCTCCGGTTCCCATAGGGCCTAAAAGGCTTTTGTGTCCGGTAAAAGCCAACAGGTCGATACACTGTGTCTGAACATCAATGGGTAAAACTCCGGCGGATTGGGCAGCATCCACAAGAAAAAGAATGCCTTTTTCCCGGGCCAATTCACCGATGGCGCCAATGGGTTGGATGGTACCCAAAACATTCGAGGCATGGTTGAAAACAATGAGCCGTGTTTCAGGTTTTATGGAAGAGGCCACATCAGTAATACTGGTTTCTCCCTGGGCTGTTGCGGGCACCACGGTAATGATAATCCCGATATCCCGTTCCAGGGTTTTCAGGCAACGCCATACAGCGTTGTGTTCCAGGGCACTGGTGACAACATGATCCCCGGGTTTTAAAATCCCCTGAAGTGCCAAATTTAAAGATTCGGTTACACAGGAAGTGAAAACAACCGTTTTAGGATCTTTATGATTAAAAAGTTTTGCCAGACTCTTTCGGGTTTGATAGACAAGCCCATCGGCAAGCATGGCTTTTTCATAAGCACCACGTCCTGAGGTGCCACCATTGTTAACAATATAATCATAAATTTTTTCAGGAACACACAAAGGCTTCGGAAAGGTAGTGGCCGCATTGTCTAAATAAATATCCATGACTCGACTCCTTCTATAATTAAATAATGATATTCTTAGTTATACTGTTTATGATAGATGACCCAGAGGCCTACGTCAATAGAAATAACAGTAAAATTGAGATGAATAAAAATAATAGTTGACATAATCATATGAATGTATTATCATATGATTATATAGTTATATGAACAAGAAGTTATGTAAATAGATTGTTGTATCAGAAAGAAGGCAAATGTTATGTATAAAATTTTTACGCCAGACAAGATTGAGTTAACTAAATATTTATTCTATACCGGGAAGGGTGGTGTTGGAAAAACATCCGTGGCCTGTGCCACTGCAGTCAATCTCGCGGATCGGGGAAAAAACGTGTTCCTGGTAAGCACTGACCCGGCATCAAACTTACAGGATGTTTTTGAAACCGAATTAACCGGGCAGGGTGTTCCCATTCATGGTGTTCCAAATCTCATCGTTGCAAACCTGGATCCGATTGAAGCAGCAACAGAATACCGGGAGTCCGTGGTTGGACCTTTTCGCGGGAAGCTTCCAGATGCAGTGATTGCCAATATGGAAGAACAGCTTGCAGGTTCCTGTACCGTAGAGATTGCAGCTTTTAATGAGTTTTCACGGTTTATTACGGATGAAGTCATGAGTAAGAAATATGATCATATTATTTTTGACACTGCCCCGACAGGACACACCTTGAGAATGCTTCAATTGCCAGCCGCCTGGAATAGTTTCATTGATGAAAGCACTCATGGAGCATCATGCTTAGGTCAGTTATCGGGATTAACCGCACAAAAAGAGATGTATGAAAAGGCTGTTAAAACGTTAGCTGATAAAAACATGACCACACTTCTTCTGATATCTCGTCCTGAGACATCGCCATTAGAAGAAGCTGCCAGAGCCTCCCGGGAATTAAAAGACATTGGGGTTGAGAATCAGATCCTTATTATCAATGGGGCGCTTGAAAACTTTGATAAGATCGATACCGTGGCAACCTCTTTTTACAATAAACAGAAAAGTGCAGTTATTAATATCCCGGATAGCATTAAGAACATGGATATCTATATGCTGCCGCTTCGGGGGTACAATGTTTCAGGAATTAAAAATATTCGGCGATTGTTCACAGAAGATGACATGATTGAGGGTGAAGGTATTAATCAACTTAAAGAATTACCAGGTTTAGAAAAACTCATTGAAGATTTATACAGAACAAACAAGAAAGTTATTTTCACCATGGGTAAAGGTGGCGTTGGAAAAACAACCGTTGCCGCTGCCATTGCCCTGGGCCTTTCAAAATTCGGACAAAAGGTTTATCTGACCACCACTGATCCGGCAGGCCATCTGAGCGTCGCGTCCATGGGAGGAGAAAACATTGTTGTGATTAATGTGGATGAGGATGAAGAACTCCAAAAGTATCATGATGAGGTTATCGGAAAAGCCAAAGCAAATAACATGAGTCAGGCAGATATTGACTATATCGAAGAGGATCTCAGGTCCCCCTGTACCCAGGAAATTGCAGTATTCAGAGCCTTTGCAGAAGTTGTTGATAAAGCAGAGGATGGCGTGGTTGTCATTGATACCGCACCCACCGGACATACCTTATTGCTATTAAACTCTACTGAAAGCTATCATAAGGAAATGGAACGTTCCAACGCAGATATTCCGGAATCAGTAATGAAGCTGTTACCACGGCTTCGAAATCAAGAAGAAACCGAGGTCGTTATTGTTGCTCTTCCCGAGGCAACACCGGTTCTTGAAGCCATGAGGTTGGAAGAAGATTTAAAACGAGCCGGTATTAACAGCAAATGGTGGGTCATGAATGCCAGCCTGTCGGCAACAGATACGAAGGATGCATTTTTAAGGGTTCGGGCAAACAATGAGGCGAAATGGATTAATCAAATAGCAGAAAATACCCAGGGAAACTATGTTGTCATTCCCTGGGAAAAATAAATAAATCTTGACTGAATGAGATAAAATCTGATCGGGTATTGTTGGCTTTTATGTGTTAAAATAATGGGATTCCAAGAGTAACCTTGTGCTATGCTTTGTTAAGAAAGAGGTCAGTATCTATGACAATTGTTGAAATAATTAAGATCTTATCCGATACGAACCGTTTAAGAATTCTTAATCTCCTATATGGTCGGGAGTTGTGTGTATGTGAGTTGGAATACCTATTGGGGATTTCCCAATCTAATTTATCAAAGCATTTACGGCTAATGAGCGTTTTGGGTTTTTTGGAAAGTCGACGGGAAAATAAATTTGCATATTATCGTATTAATGATGTGGTTTTAGAGGAGCATCCTTTTTTAAAAACCGTCTTTGAAATTGAATTGAAAAGAGAAGATATTTTAATGGAAGAGCTTAAAAAACTCGGAGTTTATCAGAAAAGTGAATTAACCTGTCAAAACATTAGTGCATTAATTCAATAAAAAAATAAAATTAAATGGAGAATAAAATGAGTAAAATAGAAATTTTTGATCCTGCAATGTGTTGTTCAAGTGGTGTATGCGGCCCAGGTGTTGATAAAGAGCTGTTAAGGGTATCTGCAATTATTAATGCATTAGAAGCCAACGGTAAAAAGATCACACGATACAGCCTTTCAAATGAGCCACAGGCTTTTGTGGATAATCAACCAGTGAATGAAGCATTAAATAACGGCGGCACTAACGCCCTTCCCATTACAGTGGTGGATGGTGAAATAAAAAAGATGGGATCCTATCCATCAAATGCGGATCTGGCTGCATGGTCAGGGATAACCGATGAAGAACTTACCAGCATGAATACCAAGGTTAAAAAAGACGATGGCGGTGGATGTTGTGGTAGCGAAAAAGATGGCAGCTGCTGCTGTTAATAAATAATAAAGGATAGGGGATATTATGGAGTTAAATCGAGTTTATATTGAACTTACCAATCGGTGCAATCTCAATTGTGAGATGTGTTTCAGACATACCTGGGATTCCATTGAAGGAGATATGGATTTGGAGTTACTTAAGTCCATTCGAGAACAGGTCAAAGAGTTTCCGGAATTAAAAGAAGTTTTTTTTGGAGGGATTGGAGAACCGACGGTATATCCCCACTTTAAAGAGGCCGTTGAATTATTTGAAGGGTACAAACTCTTATTAACCAGTAATGGCATTATGGATGAAGAAACCGCTCAGTTGATTTGCGAAAAATTTCAGGAGGTTTACTTCTCAGCAGATCAGTATCATGAAGACAGCCAGGGTGTTAAGGACCAATTAATTGCGACCTTTGAGTATTTCTCGAATTATCATAAAAGAACACGGTCATCTACACCTCAAACTGGGATTGCTTATGTACTCACCAAAAGCAACGCAGGAGCCTTGTTTGATTTGCTTGATATGATGCGTCATTACGGTATCCATCGTCTGTCCCTTTCACATCTCCTGCCCATAGTGGAAAAGGGTAGTGATGATATATTCTACACCCGTTATGATAATCCGGAAGGAAAAGCTTTCTTAGAAAAGATCTTTACTTACCGAGATATTAAAATCAACATTCCAGATATGGAATTAAAAACCGAACGCCGTTGCAGCTTTATTGACAAAGGGTATATTTACATCGATTTTAACGGAGATGTAATATCCTGTTATCGTTTGGCAAACAACTATGACGAATATGTTTTTGGTGCAAAAAAAAAGGTTATGAAACATTCTTTTGGAAATCTGAAAGAGAAAACCCTTAAAGAAATCATTGAAGGCAAAGAATATCAGGACTTCTGGAACACTGTTTATAACAATCAGTTTCCTTCTTGCATTGATTGTGATTTAAGAGGAGGGTGCAGTCTGGTAGAGGATACTCAATACGATTGTTACTTTAACACGCCGTCTTGTGCTGACTGCCTGTGGACAAGAAATATTATTCGTTGCCCATGAAAAATAAAAAAGAGAACACCCGGGAAGTTTTTGCTTTCCGGGTGTTCTCTTTTATCCTGCTTTGCTTAATAAAACAGGAAAGATTTTATTCTTTGCAGGGAATAGCTGATTCCTTCTTTCTTCTTTTTCTGTTGAGCATCACTTTTCGAATGAGGTTAATTGAAGAGGAAATCAAAATAATCCCCATGGCCAGTGCAGCCGAAATCCCAAGGGTGTGGAGACCGGTGGTAATACCAAGATCGATATCGTTGTGGATAAAATCCAGCATTGTGTAATAGACTCCTCCTCCAGGAACCAATGGAATCAGTGCCACAGCCAGATATACAGTGGTAGGCGATTTGGTGACCCGTGCCATCATTTCTGCATACAGGGAAATGGCCATGGTTGCCAATAGGGACAAAGCAACATCATTTGAAATGATGAACTGGAACAAAAGATAGGTTAACTGTCCGATAAAACCACCAATGGCAGAAAGTAACAGTTTATTTTTTGAGATATTGAAAACCATAGCAAAAGCAAGGGAGCCTCCAAAGGCGTAAAGACATGGTGCAAAATAAGCCATTGATTCACACCCCCCAGATCGGACTCAAAAGACTGAGCGGAATAGCGACACCTGTGGCGATGCCGGCACCGATTAACAGGGCTTCAACACCTTTCATTATACCTGAAAGATAATCACCGGCAATGATATCACGAATAGAATTTGTGATGGAAAGCCCTGGAACCAGGGTCATAATGGAGCCAATGATAATGGCATCCACATGGCTGGTTAGTCCCAGTCTTGAAGCAGCCAGAGCAACCGTAGCAGCAATAAGCCCACCGACAATGTTAATGAAAAAGATATTTCCTTCCAGGCGTGCCATGAAATCCATTTGCAGTTTAATCCCAAAACCAATGATAAAGCCAATACTGCTGTCCTGAAAAGTCCCTCCAAAAAATAGGCTGAACATTTGTGCCACGAATGCGAAGGCCAAAACCTGAAGGTAATAGGGATACGGAGGAGAGCTGTTAATAGTATGGATTTCGGTTAGAATTTCACTGTAGGATAAATCTTCATAGCAAACCCGGCGAGAAAGATTATTAATAAATTCAACTTTCTTAAGGTCAATACCGCGAGCATGAATCCGGCGTGTCCGGGTAATGTGTTTCCCGTTACCGATTGTAATTCCCAGAATAATGTTGGAAGGCAAAACAAAGATATCAGTATCACAGGCCCCCATAGCCATACAGATACGGTGCATGGATTCATCAACCCGATAGGTTTCAGCGCCATTGGAAAGGAGCACAATTCCAATTTCCATGGCAACATGGCTGATTTGAGAGCCTGTCATTTCAGTTCATCCAGAATAGCATCAAGGACCTTGTGGGCAACAGCATCTTTGGATAAAAGAGGGAGTGCCTGGGTTTTTGCTGTGGTGATAATGGTGACACGGTTGGTAGAGGTATTAAATCCGGCACCTTTTTCCTTTAAATTATTGGCAACCATCATATTGACATTTTTGCTATGGAGTTTGCTGACGGTATTTTCGATGACGTTTTGGGTTTCCATGGAAAAACCGCAGAGAAATTGATCGGTACGTTTTTTCCCTCCCAATGTTTTTAAAATATCAATGGTTGGAGACAAGAGTATTTCAGGATGCCCGTAAATTTTTTTAATTTTTTCTTTAGCGACATTCAATGGCTTGAAATCTGCAACGGCAGCGGCTTTAATAACAATGTCGGTACTTTCAAAATGATCCATTACGGCGGCACACATGTCGCTTGCAGAAAAAACCGATACGACTTTAACAAAGGCAGGTGGTTTAAGGGCTGTTTTACCGGTAACCAAAGTAACTTCTCCGCCGCGAAGCATGGCGGCATTGGCCAGAGCATATCCCATTTTTCCACTGGAATGGTTGGTGATATAGCGAATGGGATCAATGGCCTCACCGGTAGGCCCGGCAGTGACAAGGATTTTTTTGCCAGTGAGATCTTTAGGATAGGCAAGCTCACAAATGATGTGGTTCAAAAGCAAATCTTCATCCGGAAGTCTTCCAGCGCCGATGTCTTTACAGGCGAGAATGCCAGTGGCCGGGTCGATGATTTTATAACCATAATCTTTGAGCTTTTTCAGATTATCCTGGACAATGGGGTTTTCATACATCGCTGTGTTCATTGCCGGCGCAATAAGCTTTGGGCATCGACAGGCCATGATAGTGGTGGTAAGCATTTCATCAGCGATGCCGGCGGTAATTTTTCCAATGATGTTGGCAGAAGCCGGTGCAACCATAAAGAGATCTGCTTTTTTTGCCAGAGCCACATGAGCCACTTCGTAATTAAGGTTACGGTCAAAGGTATCCACAATTGTTTTATTGCCTGTCAGGGTTTCAAAGACTAAAGGAGAAATAAATTCCCGGGCATTTTTTGTCATAATCACCTGGATATCACAGCCTAATTTAGCCAGGCTGCTGGCAACATTCGCCATTTTATAGGCGGCAATGCTTCCGGTAATTCCAAGGACAACGGTTTTATTTTTTAATAAATTTTTCATAGAGCTTCCTTTGCATGATGTTTTTTCTTGATTGGCCAATTAGGGTCCTATTCATTATACCAAAGGAAAGGGTTAAGAGAAACATAAGTTTTGCTTGAATTTTAATTAAAATACGGTTAAAATAAAGTTGCATTGTATCCGGCCGGACTGGAACGATAGCAGGAGGTATCAAATGAAAAATGCAAAGACCAGTGATTTGGTTAAAGTTTCTCTTTTTGTGGCCATTATCGTTCTTATGGCAGCGACACCATTTTTGGGTTACATTCCACTTGGATTTACACGAGCGACGATTATTCACATTCCCGTTATTATTGCCAGTATTCTTCTGGGACCCCGTTATGGCGGTTTCCTCGGTTTTGTTTTCGGATTGACCAGCCTGATCAATAACACCTTAAATCCGACAGTGACATCCTTTGTTTTCACCCCCTTTTATTCATTGGGAAGTTATTCCGGAAATTTCTGGAGTCTGGTTGTTGTGTTCGTACCTAGAATTCTGGTAGGCATTACCCCGTACTATATTTATAAGGGAATGAAAAAAATTAACAACAATGACACATTGGCATTAGGTATTGCAGGGGTTGGCGGTTCATTGACGAACACCCTTTTAGTGATGAATTTTATTTATCTGTTTTTCGGCCGCAGCTATGCCCAGGCGAAAGATGTTTCTTTTACAGGTCTTTATAACATAATTTTGTCAGTCATTGCAATTAATGGCATTCCCGAAGCCATTGTTGCAGCGATACTAACCATCGCCATTTGTAAAGCATTGATGAGATATACATCGAGAACCGCATTATAAATAAACGTGATCATAGAAAAACAGTCTTCATAACAAGATTAACCGCTTTTGGATGTGAAATCCGAAGGCGTTTTTTTTACCCAATCATAAAAAAATAATCAATACGGGATTATCGCTTTTCATAATCATAAAAAAAATATATAATAAACCTACAAACATAGGAATGTAAAAAAAATTAATACCTGAATGATCGGCGGAAGCGAATGAAAGAAAACAATAAAAGTGGGAGTTTAATAATACCGGTCTCGAAAAGCTTCCAGGAATATATGGCCATAGCCATTGAAATGGCAAGAATAGGAGGGGCCATTGGAGAGATACCGATTGGAGCCGTACTCATCTGCAACGGCGAAATCCTGGCAAAGGCCCACAATCAGAAAGAATGCTCAGCCGACCCCACAGCCCACGCGGAAATGCTGGTTATCCGGCAAGGTGCAAAAAAGCTGGGACGATGGCGTTTGGACGATTGCAGCCTGTTTGTAACTGCCGAGCCCTGTGTTATGTGTATGGGTGCTATTATTCAAGCCAGAATTCCAAAGCTTATCTATGGTGCCACCGAAAAAAAATTTGGTGGCGTGGAATCCACAGCCTCTTTGGGAAAACATCCCATGCTTCCCAGGCATATGGAAATTTACGGTGGGATCTGTGAGGAGGCCTGCGAAGAGCTGCTGAAGACTTTCTTTGAAAATAAACGATAGCAATTTATTTAGGAATATTTTTATGTTAAAATGAAATCATTTGAAATCATGGAGGAAAGTTCAATGAATGAAAAATCAAAAGTATATTTTACAAACCTGAGAACCACCGGTTCTAATAATATTTTACAGAAGCTGAAAAAACTTGTTCTGGAAGCGGGTTTAGGTGAGATTGATTTTGAAAATAAATTTACAGCCATTAAAATCCATTTGGGAGAACCGGGAAACCTTGCTTATTTGCGACCGAACTTTTCAAAAGTAATGGTTGAATTAATTAAAGGCCAGGGTGGAAAGCCCTTTTTAACGGATTGCAATACCCTTTATGTGGGACGACGAAAGAATGCTCTTGAGCACATGGATGCCGCCTATGAAAATGGCTATAATCCTTTTGTAACCGGCTGTCATGTCATCATTGCTGATGGTTTAAAAGGCACCGATGATATCGAAGTACCTCTGGAAGGCGGAGATTACGTTACTGAAGCAAAAATTGGCCGTGCCATTATGGATGCGGATGTACTGATTTCGATGACTCATTTTAAAGGCCATGAAGCCACGGGTTTTGGCGGAACCCTTAAAAATATCGGTATGGGATCCGGATCTCGTCGGGGTAAAGTGGAAATGCATTCTGCCGGGAAGCCTTTTATAAAAGAAGAAAAATGCCGAAGCTGTAAAATGTGTTCAAAAATCTGTGCGATGAATGCGATTTATTATGGTGTTGACGATGGGAAGGCAACCATTGACCATGATAAATGCGTGGGTTGCGGCCGTTGTATGGGCATTTGTTCTTTTGATGCCATTGCAGTGCCTTTTGACCAAAGTAATGATATTCTTAATAAGAAAATAGCAGAATATGCCAAAGCAACCATTAACGGCCGGCCGCAATTTCATGTGAGCTTTGTCATTGACGTTTCACCCTACTGTGATTGCCATGTGGAAAATGACATGCCCATTATTCAGGATGTTGGTATTTTTGCATCCTGCGACCCGGTGGCACTCGACATGGCCTGTGCCGATGCGTGTAATAAAGCACCGATTATTAAGGGAAGCTATTTAGAGGACCAGATTCATCATAACCATGTGCAACATCCCGAAGAAAAGGATCGCTTTACAGTTACCCATCCAAACACAAACTGGGAAGTTTGTATTGCGCATGCTGTGAAAATAGGCTTAGGAAGCAGTGAGTATGAAATGATTGAAGTCTGAAAGGCGAAAGTAAATTTCCCGGGTTGTGTTTTTGTTTCTGAAAAAAAGAAATTTTGGTGAGCAAAGCAGTAACCGATATCATAACTTCTTTCATGTTTTAGCATTGACAAAGTTAAAATAAATAGATATAATAATTGAAATAATACAAAATACATAAATAAAATAATAGCGATGACCAAGAGAAAGATACCAAAAACTGAATTTAAGAGAGTTGGAGAATGGTGTGATTCCAATAATTCGGTGGTATGTAATACTCGCTTGCGAGCTGCTGACCTGAAAGTTTACCAAACAACTAGGGAAGGCCGTTATCCTTTGAGGATTGTCGACGTTAAATGACTATGGTTAAGTACGATTAGTCGTGTTTAGACCAGATAAGGAAATAGCCGTAAGGTGGTTTCATATTAGAGTGGTACCGTGGGTAACTTATCCGCCTCTGTTTTTCACAGAGGCGGATTTTTGACGTTTTGTCCAAATTTTAATTTGGCTAACAAAACTAATGCATGGATTAGCAGCTGCCATATGGGCTGCTAATATCGTAGACGTTTTGTCCAAAGTTCCTAAAACTTTGGCTAACAAAACTAATGCATGGGTTGACAGCTGCATTATGAGCTGTCAATATCGTAGACGTTTTGCATATAATAATCACTCATTGAGTGATTTTATATAATTAAGAAAGTTTTAAAGATTTCAAGGAGGAAATTAACAAATGGCAAAATTATTTTATGATGTGGATTGTAATCTCGGATTATTAGACGGAAAAACCGTTGCTATTATCGGGTATGGCAGCCAGGGACACGCCCATGCGCTGAATTTAAAAGAATCCGGTGTTAATGTAGTGGTTGGCCTTTATGTTGGAAGCAAATCATGGCCAAAAGCAGAAGCGGCAGGACTCAAAGTAATGACTGCAGAAGATGCTACTAAAGCAGCAGATATTGTTATGGTACTTCTTCCTGATGAATTACAGGCAGCGATTTATAAAGAAAGTATTAAGCCAAACCTTTCACCAGGAAATTATCTGGCATTTGCCCATGGATTTAACATTCATTATGGACAAATCAAACCACCGGCAGATGTCAATGTATTTATGATCGCACCAAAAGGTCCGGGACATACTGTCAGAAGTCAGTATCAGGAAGGCAGAGGCGTACCAAACCTTATTGCAGTTCACCAGGATCCAACCGGAAACACTCATGATATTGGATTGGCATACGCATCCGGTATTGGCGGAGGTCGTGCCGGGATTTTAGAAACAACATTTAAAGAAGAAACTGAAACTGATTTATTCGGGGAACAAGCCGTTTTATGTGGAGGTGTTACAGCCCTGATGAAAGCAGGTTTTGATACATTAGTTGAAGCAGGATACCAACCTGAAAGTGCCTACTTTGAATGTGTCCACGAAATGAAACTGATCATTGATTTAGTCGTCCAGGGCGGCTTAGGCTACATGCGTTATTCTATCAGTGATACAGCCGAATATGGAGATTATATCACCGGAAGTAAAATCATTACCGATGAAACTAAAAAAGCGATGAAGGGTGTTCTTTCTGATATTCAGGATGGTACATTCGCTCGTAACTGGATCCTTGAAAATCAGGCAAACCGTCCATATTTCAATTCCGTTCGTAGAATTGAAACTGAAACACAGGTTGAAAAGGTCGGAGCTGAGCTGCGTACCATGATGTCCTGGATTAAGAAATAATAGGATTAGAACCAGAATCAACAAAATAAAACACTCATAAAGGGCAGAAGTTCTTCTGCCCTTTTTTGTAAAAAAAATTACCTAGATTTTATCAAAAATCACAAATAAATTAAGTAATTGCGAAATTCACGGTACTTTCGCAATTACTTATAAATAAACAGGAGGAGATGCAATGAGCAGAATTATTCAAATATTTGATACCACCCTTCGGGATGGGGAACAATCACCTGGCTGCAGTATGAATTTAAAAGAAAAATTAGAGATGGCAAAACAGCTCGAACGACTAAAAGTTGATGTCATTGAAGCAGGATTTGCCATTGCATCTCCCGGAGATTTTGAATCCGTTCGCCTGGTTGCCAATGAGATAAAAAACGCCACCGTTGCCAGTCTGGCACGAAGCACCGAGAAAGATATTACCGCTGCCTATGAGGCTTTAAAGGGTGCGGTAAACCCGCGGATTCATTTTTTCCTGGCTACCTCGGATATTCATATGGAGTATAAACTTCAAATGACCCCTGAAGCAGTTTTGGAAAAAGCAGTGAAAATGGCAGCCTTTGCCCGAAATCTTTGCGGAAACGTTGAATTCTCGGCAGAGGATGCATCCCGTACCCGTCCGGAGTTTCTGTACCGGGTTTTGGAAGGTGTTATTAACGAAGGCGTTAACGTCGTTAACGTTCCTGATACGGTAGGGTATACGACCCCCGGGGAATACTTTAAATTCATTCAAGGGATTAGAAATAATGTACCAAACATTGACAAGGCTACTATTTCCGTTCATGTTCATGACGATTTGGGATTAGCGGTTGCCAACAGCTTATCAGCCATTCAGGCCGGAGCAGGTCAGGTGGAATGTACCGTCAACGGGATTGGAGAACGTGCCGGAAATGCAGCCCTGGAAGAAATTGTGATGGCATTAAAAACCCGGAATGATGTATACCACGCGGATACTAACATTGAGACAACCCAAATTTATCGATCCAGCCGTTTGTTATCCAAGTTAATTGGTATCAGAGTACAGCCTAACAAGTCCATTGTCGGAGAAAATGCTTTTGCCCATGAATCAGGGATTCATCAGCATGGCATGATGGCGAATAAAGAAACCTATGAAATTATGACACCGGAATCCATCGGTTTAAAACAAAATAAAATGGTTCTTGGCAAGCACTCAGGCAAACACGCCTTTGAGGATAAGCTGAAGTCTCTGGGCTACAAACTCACATCTGAAGAAATTGTTGAGCTTTTTGATCAATTCAAGATTTTGGCTGACAAGAAAAAAATTATTTTGGATAAAGATATTTTGGCTCTTGTTGAACAAAAACAATTGGCAATCCCCGAGGTTTATACCCTGGATCGCTTTATCATCAGCACCGGAAATACCATTTCTACAGCGGCTACCATTCGTTTAAAGAAAAACGGAGAGCTCATCGAAGGGGTGTCTCTTGCCGATGGTCCGATCAGTGCCGGATTTAAGGCCATTGGGGTTTTAGTTAATTGCGATTTAACTTTGGTTGATTACGGGGTTGAAGCCGTGACTGACGGTACTGATGCTCAGGGTGAAGCCCATGTTAAAATTTCAGATGGGTCCCATTTTTACCATGGACGGGGTTTAAGCACGGATATCATTGATGCCAGTCTAAAAGCCTATGTGGACGCAGTGAACCAGATGCTTTATATCAAGGATACTCAGGAGAGTAAAGCTTAAGAAATACGATGAGGAGGAGATTTTGATGTCTGAAAAAATAATAATCTTTGATTCAACCTTAAGGGATGGTGCCCAGGCAGAAGGAATTTCCTTTTCGGTAGAAGATAAGATTCGGATCATGGAGACTTTGGATAAAATCGGCGTGGATTATATTGAAGCAGGGAATCCTGGTTCTAATCCAAAGGATATTGAATTTTTTAATCGGATAAAAGGCAGAGGCCTCAGACATGCTAAGCTTGTGGCTTTTGGAAGCACCTGCCGTGGCGGTATTTCGGTAGAAGAGGATGCCAACCTTAAGGCCATTCTCGAAACCCAAACCCCGGCAGTGTCGATTTTTGGAAAAAGCTGGACCTTTCATATAACAGACATTATCAAAACAACCTTAAAGGAAAACCTTCGGATGATTGAGGATACGATGGCTTACCTTAAAGCTATGGGTAAGGAAGTCACCTTCGATGCCGAACATTTTTTCGATGGCTATAAAGCAGATCCGGTTTATGCCATTGAAACCTTATTGGCGGCCCAGGCTGGAGGCGCCGATTGCCTGGCACTTTGCGATACCAATGGCGGAACCCTTCCTTTCGAGGTCCGGGATATTGTCATCGATGTTCGAAAAAAACTGGCTATTCCTTTGGGAATCCATTGTCATAATGACAGCGGCATGGCAGTAGCCAACAGCATCATGGCAGTTCAGGCTGGCGTGCGCCAGGTCCAGGGAACCTTTCTTGGTTACGGTGAGCGTTGCGGCAATGCAAATCTTTCCTCGATTATTCCAAATCTTCAGCTGAAAATGGGGTACGATTGTCTCACTGAAGCTGAACTGCTGAAGCTGACCTCTTCGGCCATTCGGATTGCAGAAATTTCAAATTATGTTCTGAGCGGCAGAGAACCTTTTGTCGGGAAATCTGCTTTTGCCCATAAAGGAGGGATGCACATTGATGCAGTCATGAAAAACCCCCAATCTTTTGAACATATTGAACCTGAAGCAGTAGGGAATGAACGACGAATTCTCATGTCTGAGGTTTCCGGTCGGAGCACTATTATCCAGCTGATCAAAGAAGTGGATCCTAACCTAACGAAAAAATCCAATGAAACCACCCAGGTGATGAACCGGATTAAGGAATTGGAATACCAGGGCTATCAATTTGAAGGAGCAGAAAGCAGTGTGAAACTTCTGATCCTCAAGGAGCTGGGAAAATACAAGCCATTTTTCGTATTGGAAGATTTTAAGACCATTGGGGAACAGCCTCATAATAAAGAAGCCCTGAGTGCCTCGGCAGTGGTAAAGATTAATGTGGGCGGACAATCGGAAATTAATGCTGCCGAGGGCGATGGTCCGGTCAATGCCCTGGATAAAGCTCTGAGAAAAGCTTTAGAAGTTTTTTATCCCAGCATCAGAGAGGTACGGCTTACTGACTTTAAGGTCCGGGTGATTGATTCAAAATCAGCCACGGCATCCAAGGTAAGGGTACTGATTGAAAGTACGGACGGTATTGACATCTGGTCAAATGTCGGAGTATCCACTGATATTATTGAAGCGAGTTTGATTGCACTCATCGATTCAATTGAATATAAACTGCTCAATGATATTGAGCGCAACCAAAATAATAGTGATGAATAAAAATAAATTGAAAAATTCGAAAGGAGATGAGTGACAGTGGGAATGACAATGACTCAGAAAATTTTAGCGGCCCATGCAGGGTTAAGTGCTGTAAAGCCGGGGGACTTAATCATGACGGATTTAGACCTCGTATTAGGAAATGATATAACGGCACCGGTGGCCATTAATGTGTTTAAAGACATTAATGCCAAAACCGTGTTTGATAAGGATAAAGTGGCATTGGTTCCTGACCATTTTGCCCCGAATAAGGACATTCAGGCAGCAGAACAATGTAAAGTAATGCGTTGTTTTGCCGCTGAACATGATATTACAAACTATTTTGAAATTGGTCAAATGGGTGTTGAACATGCCCTTCTTCCGGAAAAGGGCCTGGTCGTCGCCGGGGATTTAATCATCGGAGCGGATTCTCATACCTGCACCTATGGCGCCCTGGGAGCATTCTCAACAGGGGTAGGCAGTACCGATATGGCGGTCGGAATGGCCACCGGACGAGCCTGGTTCAAGGTTCCAGCGGCATTTAAATTTGTGATCACAGGAAAAATGAATCGATACGTTTCCGGTAAAGACGTGATTCTTCATATTATTGGTATGATTGGGGTGGATGGTGCCTTGTACCGATCCATGGAATTTGTCGGGCAGGGTATTGCCAACCTCACCATGGATGATCGCTTTACCATTGCCAATATGGCCATTGAAGCCGGGGCCAAAAATGGTATTTTTATTGTGGATGGCCAAACCATTGAATATATCAAAAATCACTCAAAAAAAGAATATACTGTATATGAAGCAGATGCTGATGCGGAATATGAAAAAACTTTTGAGATCGATTTAGGATCCATTAAACCAACCGTTGCCTTCCCGCATTTACCTGAGAATACCAAAACAACCGATGAAATCACTGAACCGATTATCATTGATCAGGTGGTTATTGGTTCCTGTACCAACGGCCGGTTATCTGATTTTGCAAAAGCTGCCAAGATATTCGAAGGCCGTAAGGTTGCAAAAGGCATTCGAACCCTGATTATTCCGGCAACTCAAAAGATTTATCTCCAATGTATGGAACTGGGATATTTTAAAACTTTTGTTGAAGCCGGTGCTACAGTCAGTGCACCAACCTGTGGCCCCTGTTTAGGCGGGCATATGGGCATTCTTGCCAGCGGAGAACGCTGTGTGGCAACCACCAATCGTAACTTTGTCGGGCGGATGGGTCATGTGGATTCAGAAGTTTATCTGACAAACCCTGAAGTGGCAGCAGCTTCTGCTATTCTAGGTCGTATTGCCGATCCAACCGAATTATAGGATAGAGGAGGAGTTATGAAAGCAAAAGGAAAAGTATTCAAATATGGGAACAACGTCGATACCGACGTTATTATACCGGCACGATATCTTAACACCAGTAACCACCAGGAACTGGCCAAACATTGTATGGAAGATATTGATGCTGATTTTATAAATAATGTCAAAGACGGGGATATTATGGTTGCCGATAAAAACTTTGGTTGCGGTTCCTCCCGGGAACATGCCCCCATCGCCATTAAAACTGCCGGGATCTCCTGTGTGATCGCCGCCGACTTCGCCCGTATTTTTTACCGGAATGCCATTAATATCGGCTTGCCGATTTTAGAATGTCCTGAAGCGGCTACAAATATCGAAGCCGGAGATGAAGTCGAAGTCGACTTTGACACCGGCCTCATTACCAATATCACTAAAAACCAAACCTACCAGAGCCAGGCTTTCCCGGAATTCATGCAAAAACTCATCGCCGCCGGAGGCCTGGTCAACAGCATTAACAAAGACTTATAAAAACAGTGGTGCTATTTTCCAACACCAATTATTTATCATTGTGTGCGCTAAGTAATTAAAATATGGGCAATGCTGAAATTCATAAACGCAATCGTAATTTGCTTTGATGGCAGTTTTCATAAACAATTTTGTAACGTATAGGCGAACAGTCGTTAGACTGTCCGACGTATAGTGGAAAAATTGTTTCATGTAAACAGTCAGCAAAGCACACGGTACTTTAGCAGTTGCACCAAGTCATTAAAATTAAAAAGGAGAGTTAGCCTATGAATTATAAAATAGCCGTTATTCCAGGAGATGGAATTGGTCCCGAAATCGTTGGAGTCAGTACAAAAGTTCTGGATAAAATAGGAGAAAAATTTGATCATACCTTTGATTATACCAAGGTTCTTGCCGGAGGGATAGCGATTGATACCTGTGACACCCCATTGCCTCAGGAAACCGTTGATATTTGTTTAGCCAGTGATGCCGTTCTTTTAGGCGCCCTGGGCGGACCTAAATGGGATAATCTTCCCGGAGACAAACGTCCTGAAGCAGGGTTGTTGGGAATCAGAAAAAGTCTTGGCCTTTATGCCAATCTGAGACCGGCCATACTGTACGAAGAATTAAAAGATGCCTGCCCCTTAAAACCTGAAATCATCGGGGATGAACTTGATATTATGGTCGTTCGTGAACTCACCGGCGGTATATATTTTGGTGAAAAAGGTCGGGATGGTGATTTCGCCGCCTGGGATATTATGAAATATACCAGACCCGAAGTGCTTCGCATTGCTAAAAAAGCATTTACCATTGCCATGAAGCGCAATAAAAAAGTGACCAGCGTGGATAAAGCCAATGTTTTAGAGGTTTCCCGTTTTTGGAGAAGCATTGTAATAGAAGTTGCCAAGGATTTTCCAGAAGTGGAACTTAACCATTTGTATGTGGATAATGCAGCTATGCAACTGGTGATTAACCCTAAACAATTTGATGTTATTCTCACCAGCAACCTGTTTGGGGATATTTTATCGGACGAAGCAAGTACCATTACAGGTTCCATTGGAATGCTTCCTTCAGCCAGTATGGCAGACGGAAAATTCGGTATGTTCGAACCGATCCATGGTTCAGCACCTGACATTGCCGGCCAGGATAAAGCCAACCCCATTGCCACCGTTGTTTCCGTAGCCATGATGTTGCGTTATTCCCTGGATTTAATTGAGGAAGCCGATGCCATTGAAGCAGCCGTTAAGAAAACACTTGCCCAGGGCTATCGAACCGGGGATATTTATACCAAAGGAACAACCCTTGTTGGCACCATTGAAATGGGACAAAAGATAATAGACAACCTCTAGATTTGTTAAGTTGTGAAAGGAAAATAAAATGAAAAGTGATGTTGCAAAAAAAGGGGTTGGCACAACCCCCCAACGATCTCTGTTTAAAGCCATGGGCTATATTGATGAAGAATTGGATCGACCTTTAATTGGGGTAGTTAATTCCTTTAACGAAATTGTTCCGGGCCATATCCATTTAAACACCATTACTAAAGCGGTTAAAGAAGGCGTCCGAATGGCAGGAGGAACCCCTATTGAGTTTCCTTCCATTGCTGTATGTGACGGTATTGCCATGGGCCATGTGGGAATGAAATATTCTCTGGCATCCCGGGAGCTGATTGCTGATTCCATTGAAATTATGGCCACAGCCCATGCCTTTGATGCCCTGGTTCTTATTCCAAACTGTGACAAAGTAGTTCCGGGAATGCTCATGGCGGCAGCACGACTGAATATTCCCGCAGTGGTGGTCAGTGGCGGACCGATGTTAACCGGAAAGTCAGTTGGAAAAAAAGACACGGATTTAAATACCGCCTTTGAAGCGGTTGGGGCTTTTAATGCCGGGAAAATCGATGAAGCCGAGCTTAAAGCCTGTGAAGACTCTGTTTGTCCGGGTTGTGGTTCCTGTTCAGGCATGTTTACTGCCAACAGTATGAACTGTTTAACCGAAGTTCTGGGAATGGGTCTTCCTGGAAACGGTACCATTCCGGCTGTTTTTGCAGAACGCATTCGCCTTGCCAAAAAAGCGGGAATTCAGGTAATGGAAATGCTTAAACGAGATATTAAGCCACGAGATATTCTGACCGAGGATAACTTTAAAAATGCCCTGGTCTGTGATATGGCATTGGGCTGCTCAACCAACAGCATTCTCCACTTACCAGCTATTGCAAACGAAGCAGGGGTGACTATTAACCTAAATGAAGTGAACGAAATCTCAGCCAAAACCCCGCACCTGTGTAAGCTTGCACCATCGGGACATCATCATCTTGAAGATTTATATTACGCCGGCGGTATTCAGGCATTAATGAAAACTCTGGCAGATGCCGATCTCCTTGATGATACGCTGATGACGGTTACCGGAAAAACCATTGCCGAAAATTTACGTGGCGTAACAAATAAAAATCCGGATGTGATTCATCCCTTATATAATCCCTATAGTCCAACCGGTGGTCTTGCTGTTTTATTCGGAAATTTATCCCCTGATGGCTGTGTGGTAAAACAGGCTGCAGTTGCTCCTGAAATGTTGACACACCAGGGACCGGCAAGGGTATTTAACTCTGAAGAAGAAGCGACCAGTGCGATTAATGGGGGAAAAATTGTGGCAGGTGATGTGGTTGTCATTCGTTATGAGGGTCCCAAGGGCGGTCCCGGAATGCGGGAAATGTTATTTCCCACCTCAGCCATTGCCGGCATGGGTCTGGATAAGGATGTGGCCCTGATTACGGATGGTCGATTCAGCGGTGCCACTCGCGGAGCTGCCATCGGCCATGTTTCTCCGGAGGCCGCTTCAGGCGGCGTTATTGGACTTGTGGAAGAAGGGGATATTATTATCATTGACATTCCCAATCGTTCCATTAAGTTAAAGGTTGACGATACCGTTTTAAAAGAACGAAAAGCAGCCTGGGTACCTCTGGACCCCAAGATCAAAACCGGTTATCTGGGACGTTACAGTAAACTGGTTACATCCGCATCAACCGGCGCAGTATTTGAAAAATAAGTAAAATAAATATTTTCATGAAGGATGTGAAAATTTGGAAAATAAAGAAATTTTAATGGGATCAGAAATCACCGTGCGTTGTTTGCAGGAACAGGGCATAAAGCATGTTTTTTCTTTCCCGGGTGGAGTGGTTATTCCACTATTTGATGCTTTCTACCGATTGGATCATGATATAACCCAAATTGGACCCTGTCATGAACAGAATGGTGTTCATGCAGCAGACGGTTATGCCAGAACCAGTGATACCGTAGGTGTGGCCATCACAACTTCCGGTCCCGGTGCGACCAACGCCATTACCGGTATTGCCAATGCCTATATGGATTCGGTACCCATGGTTGTAATCACCGGCCAGGTTGCCACACCACTTTTAGGAAAGGATTCATTCCAGGAAATCGACATAATCGGCGTTACCATGCAGATTACCAAGCATAACTATTTAGTAACCAAAGTTGAGGATTTGGCCGATACCATTCGTCAGGCCTTTGTTCTGGCACAATCCGGAAGACCGGGTCCGGTTGTTGTCGATATTCCCAAAGATATTTTCCTGGCTCAAACAGAATACGAATGGAAAGATATTCCCAAATTAAAAATAGAATATCCTGAGATTAATATGGAAAATGTCGAGGTTGCCATAAAGGCTATCAATGCTGCAAAAAATCCCATGATTTATGCCGGTGGCGGCATTATAAAATCAAAAGCCCATAAAGAGCTTTTGGCATTTGCCGAGAAATCCGGCATTCCCGTTGCAAACTCGCTGATGGGTTTAGGAGGGATTCCCAGGGATCATAAACTTTCTTTGGGTATGGTTGGCATGCATGGCTCACATGAAAGCAATCTGGCAGTCATTAATGCGGATCTGCTCATTGCCATGGGTGCTCGTTTCAGTGATCGCGTAATCGGTAACAGCAAAGAGTTTGCAAGAAATAAAAAGATCATTCATATTGATGTGGATCCCACAGAGTTTGCAAAAAATATTCCCTGCGAAATTCAAATTCAGGGAAACATTAAGGATGTTCTTCCTTTGCTTACCCGGGGAATTGAAGAAAAAACCTATCCCGAATGGTATGAAAAGATTAAGAACTGGAAAGTTCCGGACCGACCGGCTGGTGAGTATACTCCCAGGAATCTTCTCAACGCCATTAATGCCGCTTATCCTGAAGCCTTTGTGGTTACCGAGGTTGGTCAGCATCAAATGTGGGTCGGTCAATTCTGGAATGTGAAACGCCCGGCACAGCTTGTAACCTCTGGTGGTTTAGGAACCATGGGTTATGGTCTGGGAGCGGCAATGGGCGTGAAACTGGCAAATCCTGACAGTGATGTTCTTTTAATTGCCGGAGACGGCAGCTTTCGGATGAATTGCCAGGAACTCATTACGGTGAGTAAATACAATATTCCATTAAAAATCTTCCTTTTTGATAATGAAGCATTGGGAATGGTCAGGCAATGGCAGAAACTTTTCAGTGAAAAGCGCTACGCCGAAACCGATGTTGTCCAATGCACCGATTATCTGAAATTAGCGGCGGCCAGCGGCATTCCGGGTTATAAGGTAACAACCATGGCAGAAATGAAAGAGACTCTGGAAAAAATAAAGGATATAAAGGGACCATTATTGGTTCATGTCAAGATCTCCAATGAAGAAGGGGTTTATCCCATTGTTCCCGGAGGCTGTGCGATTGATGAAATTTATTATGAATAATTTAAAAATCCCCAATCTGATGCTTTGAGCATCGGATTGGGGATTTTTTTTCATATGGTAAAAAAAAGGAACCGGTTTATAGGCAACTGGTTCCTTCTTATTCGATCACAATGAATTCTCAAACAACATCGGTCACTGTTATATTCAGAGATTCGTTGTCGGCCAAACTTATTTCATAAGGTGTGACATCATCATCTCCGTTTTTGAATATCCGGATCTTTGGCCTCATACAGTAGCTTTCATAATTCTCAGTAATGATTCCCGTTAAACCATTGCTGAGTTTTACAATAGTACCAATGGGATAAGGTGCTATTTTACGAATGAAGAGCTTGACAAGGTCAGGATCAAAAAGCACATAGGAAGATCCCATAATGTACTCGATTACTTCTGAAGGTTTAATGCCTTTGCGATAAGGGCGATCAGACGTCATGGCATCATAAACATCCGCAATAGAAATGATTCTCCCAAATAAGGAGATATCACCACCGTCTAAATTGTTCGGATATCCTCCGCCACCGTATTTTTCGTGATGGTCAAGGATTCCAATTTTTGCAGACCGATTGACACCAAATTCTTTTTTTATATAATCAAAGCCAGAGTAGGAATGTTTCTTCATTTCCTGGAACTCATCATCGGTAAGGATCCCTTTTTTGTTTAGAATTTCTTTCTTAATAAATACTTTTCCAATATCATGGAGTAAAGCACCAAAACCTAAATTACATAACTCTTCTTTACCAAACCCAAGCGAGGTGCCGATAACAATTGACAAAACGGCAACATTGACGGAATGAAAATAGGTATAGTCGTCAAAAACCTTTAAATCCACCATGTTTACCATGAGATTCGGATTCTCCAGAATCTCATCGACAATAGACGCAATTTGATTCTGCATATTCTTGAATTTTTTCTTTGAGATAGGACTCTTATTTTCAGTGCAGATGAAGATATCTTTAACACCTTTAACCGTTTGAGCTCTGATCCGATCATTGATGATATTCACAATCTTAATATCTTTTGAGAGATCATCTTCAATATAAACGCCATTATAATTCAGCTTTCGGATTCTCTGTACATAGTCTTGTGTGAGAACGGTGTTCGCGGCAAGGACGAGTTCCCCATTTTCCCCAAAAAGGTTATCTCCCATTAACATTCCTTCTCGCAGGCAAAAAGTAGGTACAAATCTCATAAGTGATCCTCACTTTCAATTTATTGATAAATATCAGGATCTCTGTTGAAGATCAGACCTTTTTCAATATAATTGTATAATACTAAGACCGTGATGGTCAAGTTGATTCGGTTTTATTTAAATCCGATTTTAATATTACAATGTCGACGCGTCTGTTTTCAGATTTTTCTTCATCAGTACCATTGGGTCCCTGTGGTCGGTATTCACCATAGCCGATAGCGCTTATCTTTTCGGGAGGATATTGAGACTGGGTTACAATGAGATCTAATACTTTTGAAGCACGCATCACTGAGAGGTCCCAGTTATTGCTGTAGGCGCTATTTTGAATGGGTACATTATCGGTATTTCCTTCTATCCTCACATAATTGTCAACGACTTTTATTAACGATCCAATTTCAATGAGCGTACCACTGTTTTCTGGCCTGATTTCCGCACTTCCAGATTCGAAAAGCACAATATCCTTCAAACTGATGACAACGCCTCTATCGGTTATAGTGACACTGGTCTGGTCTTCCAAACCTTTTTCCTTTAATAAAGCGATCACCATTGCTGCGACTTTTTCAAGTTCTTCATCAGTTGTTTCTGCCTTTTCTTCAGCTGAAACAGTTGTAATATTTTTGTCGAGCTTTTCTACCAGAGCACCTTCTTTTGCGCCATCAATACTCTGCATATCACCGGCAAGGGCAGAATTCAGAGATTTTGCCAATTTACTGTATTTTTCAGTATTAACGTTGCTCATTGCATACATAACAATAAAAAAAATCATAAGCAGTGTAATAAGATCCGAGTATGTCAGCAGCCAGCGTTCATTACTTTCATGTTCCTCATCGTCATGAAGGTTCAGTGCCATGATTAAGCCTCCTTTTGAGTATTAATTTTTTGTTTTGCTTTGCCAACAGCCTTTTTGGGGTCTTTTTGCTTTTCACTGCCCTTTTGTTTCAAATCATCCTTTGACAAATATGACTTGAGCTTATCTTCAATAAAGTTAGGATTTGCACCTTCCTGGATAAGCAGTAACCCCTCAATGATCATTGAGTTACGCACGATTTCTTTTTTGCTTTTCGATTTGAGATTGCTGGCCAGAGGCAACCATAAAATATTTGCCGAGCCAACACCATATAGAGTAGCAATGAAAGCCACGGCAATTGATTCTCCCAAGCCTGACGGATCTGCCAGGTCTCCTAATACAGATATCAGTCCCATGACTGTTCCGATGATCCCCATAGTCGGTGCGTATCCACCGGCGGCGTCAAACATTGCAGCGCCGGATTTGTGCCGATATGACATCATTTGCAGGTCCAACTCCAATGCCTCCCGTGTTTTTATCGGATCAAGGCCATCAAGAATAAAACCAAGCCCTCGTTTTGTGAAGCTGTCGATTTTGGTATTTTCATTTATTTCTTTTTCAAGACTCAATATCCCTTTCTCACGGGCTATTTTAGACATGCTTTTAATCGATTTTATCAGTCCAAGCATGTCAAACTTTTTATCAGTAAAAGCTATTTTGAACAATGCCGGAACCCGCATGATATCTGATTTTGGAAATGAGACGCCGACAGCAGCAACAGTACCGCCAATGACAATCAGAAATCCGGTTAAGGAGACTAATGCAATGAGTTGCCCGCCTTCAATCATAAACGCCACTACCATTGCTGCTAAACCAAATACTAAAAAGATAATAACCAGGATATCCATTCTAAAGTCCTCCTTTTAAGTCAATAACTATAATTTGTTCTGAGCTTCAAAAGACAAAGGTCGAATTAATAATGTTATTTATATTATTTTGCTCTATACTTACAGTCGACATTTTCGTCCTTAACTTTAGCAGATGATCAGGATTTTTGAAGAAAGTCAGGCTTTTATGGTATTGAAGGAAATAAATTCATTAATAAAAGGATTTGCGGATTCAATTAATCCCTGGGAGGGTCCGGAGTAAAGACATTTCCCCTGATCTAAAAAGGTAAGGTTGTCACAGATCCGGAAGGCCTGACTTAAATTATGGGTAATAATAATAACGGTGAGACCCTGGGATTCTATTCGTTTGAGGAGGACCGACTCGATGAGTTTAACGCTTTTAGGGTCAATATTGGCGGTTGGTTCATCCAACAGAAGAACTTCCGGGGAAAAGGAAAGCGCCCGTGCCAGTGCTGTTTTTTGGGATTCCCCACCGGAAATCTTTTTTGCGTTATGGTTTTGAATCTCTGAAATTTCAAAATCATCCAGGAGTTCGGTGACAATGCTTTGGATTTTATCTTTGGGTTGCTTGCGAATCTTTAAAGGGTAAGCGATGTTTTCAAAAACGGTACGGGAAAAAAGGATCGGACGATGACTGGAATAAGTAATGGCTTTCTGGGTATCAACATCTTCCGGATGGCTGTCATACAAAACGGCGCCACTGGTTTGGGGAATGAGTCTCGCCATGATTTTCATCAGAGTTGATTTTCCGGAGCCGTTGGGTCCTAAAATGCCATGCATTTTTCCGGACTCAAAAAAAAGCCGGCTGTTTTTATCGGTCAGATTGAGGACTGTCGTATCATTATAAGTTTTAATCAGGTTTTTAGTCTCGATATTCATTAATATCCCCTATAATATATTTATATAAAATGGAATTGGTAATAAAAGAAATCGTCATCAGGATAATCCCCATGGCAATGGCAGTGCTGTACTGCCCCATGTTATTATTCATGGCAATGAAAGTGGTCATGACCCGGGTAGCTCCCCTGATATTGCCGCCGACAATCATGACGGCGCCGACTTCAGAAATCGCCCGGCCAAAACCGGTAACCAGGGCAATCATAATGGACCCTTTAAGCTCAAAAATTAATAGAAAAAGCGTGTTTAGTTTCCCTGCGCCCAGGGTTTTTCCGGTCAGCACAATATCATAACCACGGGTGGTGGATTGATTAAAGATAATGCCCATGATCACAGGGGTTACCAAAATGGTTTGAGCAATGATCATGGCAGAGGGAGTATACATGAGTCCGAGTTGTCC
>Ga0209748_1000244_pt1 | contig 32127 bp, 24 predicted proteins | sample BarGraIncu00421A_FD_185490 | JGI IMG/M metagenome (GOLD analysis project Ga0209748, IMG submission 185490) | Arctic peat soil microbial communities from Barrow, Alaska - Barrow Graham LP Incubations 004-21A (SPAdes) (version 2) | ecosystem: Environmental > Terrestrial > Soil > Wetlands > Peat... | reverse complement strand
AAGTATTAAAAGACAGATGTATGGAAAAGCAAGTTTTGAACATTTGCGAAGAAAAGTCATACTTGGAATCTCAGGTTAATCTTCACCTAAATTGACGCAGAACCAGAAAAAGGTACCGTTGATCTTTTTCGACCGGATCCCCATCGGGGAAATAAATGCCAGTAAAGTCACACTGAACGATTATGTGGGTGCCTACAAAGCTACTGAATATCTGATCACTCATGGCTATAAACGCATTGCTCATTTTCAGGGACCACTTCATCTTAAGATCTATACAGAACGAAGAAGGGGTTACATCTCGGCATTGAGAGATTATGGAATGATGGAGGATGAGTCAATTATCATTGAAAACTCTCTCACACAGGAAAAAGGATATGAGGCTGCCGGTGTAATAAGTAAAATGGAAAAGATGCCTGATGCAATTTTCTGCGCGAGTGATTATTGTGCGTTGGGAGCGATCATGTATCTGAAGGAGAATGGGTTCAGTATTCCCGGGGATATTGCAGTCTTTGGATTTTCGAATGAGCCGTTTACAAAGCTGATTGACCCGCCTCTGGCTTCGATTGAACAGTTTCCATATAATATGGGTGAGTCTGCTGCACAACTTTTCTTTGAAGAAGTTGGAGATAAAAACTACCAGCCAAGAACCATTGAAATCATACCGGAGATGATGGTTAGGAAATCGGTGATCAGAGTGGAATAAAAAAGGATATTTTAATTCTCGAGCTTGATGTCTTTGATGTTGAGCTGGATGGTTTTGGAACCGTTAAAGTCGTTTTCTTCTATATTGTAACAGATGCTGAATGCTTTGCCTTTCATGATGTCATCTACGAACTCACCCTGATGAAAAGCGATGGCTGAATAGGGAAAACAGGTGATGTCTGAATGGATTACATTGAATTTTAGATGGTTCTTGCCTACTATTTTCGCATTTCCGGTATCTACAACCTGACCGGTACGGAAGACAGGTGAGATATTACCCGGTCCAAAAGGTGCAAACTGGTTGAGGATGCGTAGGAATTTCGAATTGATCACACTTAGTTTGATATCCAGATCTATTTCGATTTCGGGAATGAGTTGTTCATCCAATATGGTTGAACTCACGATTTCTTCGAAGCGACGAACGAATTCAGTGAGGTTTTCAGGTTTCATCGACAGTCCGGCTGCATATTTATGTCCACCAAAATGTTCGAGCAGGTCGCTGCAGGCATCGATAGCATCATAAACATCGAAGTCCTTGACTGAACGGGCAGAACCGGTTATCATCCCATTAGAAATTGTGAGAACAATGGTGGGACGGTAATATGATTCAGTAAGACGTGAAGCGACAATTCCGATTACACCTTTGTGCCATTCGGGATTATATATTACGGTAGACTTTTTGGACAAACTGAGTGGATCTGAATCGAGAGAAGTCAGGGCTTCAAACGTGGTATTGATGTCCATTGTTCTGCGTTCGGTGTTATTGGCATCAACGGTTGCGGCAGATTCTTTGGCTTCCTCAAGTGATTTTGCGACCAGTAACAATACCGAATTCCTTCCGCTTTCTACACGCCCGGCAGCATTTATTCTGGGGCCTATCAGGAAAACGATGTCATTGATATTCATCTCACGTGAGAAAGCAATGGAATCACCATTGGCATTTGAAGTTGCCGTCTTGCGTAGAATCCTGCAGTATGCCAGAATTGCTTCGAGCCCCGGACGTGGATTTGAATTCAACAACTTCAATCCGAAATGGGCAAGGATTCTGTTTTCTCCTGTAATCGGGACAATATCAGAGGCAATGCTCACCGCTACCAAATCAAGCAGCGGATATAAAGATTCGAATGGAATGTTATTCTGCAATGCATAGGCCTGGACGAGTTTAAATCCAACGCCACAACCTGAAAGTTCTTTAAAAGGATAGGTACAATCAGCCTGCTTGGGATCGAGAACAGCAACGGCGGGAGGAATGGTATCACCGGGCCTGTGATGATCACAAATGATGAAGTCAATGCCTTTGTCTCTGGCATACTGGATTTTCTCGACAGCCTTGATGCCACAATCGAGGGCAATGACCAAGGTGAATCCATTGTCGGCTGCATAGTCTATCCCGGTTATCGAAATGCCATATCCTTCCTTGTCGCGGTCTGGAATGTAGAAATCGATTTCGTCGTAATGCTCCTTCAGAAAGGTGTAGACGAGGGCTACTGCTGTCGTACCATCAACATCGTAGTCACCGTAAACGAGTATGTGTTCTTTGTTTTTGAAAGCTTCTTCAATGCGAAGAATGGCTTTATCCATATCCTTCATCAGGAATGGATCGTGGAGATTTTCCAGTGAAGGACGGAAAAAATCACGGGCTTCTTCAAAAGTAGTGATTTCCCTTTGTACCAGCAACTGTACAAGGTTCTCGTCGATCGAGAGTTCCTGGCACAGCCGAGCAACAATCTCGGGATCACCCTTTTCTTTCAATACCCAGCGTTTTTCCATTTTCATTTTTTAGAATCGTAAAGATACAAAGTTTGAATTAAGAGAAAAGTAAAGAACGAGGAATATTTGGAGATATGCTGTAATCATGCCACCCCTACGGGGCTAAAGCATTGTGTGTATTTTTGTTACAATCATGACGTCCCACCGGGACTAAGAAAATGCCGAAGGCATGATAGTATTATAGCAAATATTTGTACGTTATATAGAACCCCGAAGGGGTGAAAGTATTGTATATAAGATGCTTTCACCCCTTCGGGGTTCACATTTTTCATTCCGTTTGCTATAATACTTACACCCCTTCGGGGTTCGTAAATATTAGAATGTTGAACGCATGGCTTCAACAGGATCGAGGCGGGATGCGATCCAGGCTGGGATAAACCCTGAAACCAAACCAATGATACTTGAAATCGAAATACCGAGGATGATGTTCTTTTCTGTCAGCACCAATGGCATTGAAAATGCGGATGAAGCTATCAGTGTTCCTATATAAATAATCAACAAACCAATCACCCCTCCCATTACTGAAAGGAAGATGGATTCGATCAGGAATTCGAGCAGGATAAAAGATCGCTTGGCTCCCATTGATTTTTTGATACCTATAATAGTGGTCCTTTCCTTGACGGAAACAAACATGATATTGGCAATTCCAAATCCCCCTACGAGCAGAGAAAAGCCCCCAATTACCCATCCTACCATCGAGATAACGCCAAAGATTGAATCAAAACCTTTGGAAATTATGCTGGTTTCATTGATGGCGAAGTTATCTTCTGCTGCAGGTTTCAGCTTTCTGACCGATCGCATTATCCCTCTTAATTCATCGGTAAGTTCTTCATTCGAGACACCGGGTTTTGCCTTAACCATCAGACAGGCCTCAACATCCCCATTAAAGTTGATAAAGTTTCGGCCAAACAACACGGGTATCAGCACCTGATTGTCTGTGGAGTTGCCAAACATGTTATCTCCAACTTTCTTAAAGACTCCAATGACCTCCACTTTTAATCCTGCAATCTTTACATCGTGACCGATCGGATCAGTCTGCCCAAAAAGATTGTCTGCGATATTGTAACCGATGATAGCAACATTTCTTCCCAGCGTGGATTCCTGTTGAGAGAAATAACGCCCCTGATTGATATCGAAAACGGTCAACTTATCATAATCCTGGGAAACGGCAAGAATAGTTGTTCCCGACATAGAATTGCTCAGATATTGTACTTTCTTATTAACAGCAATATAGTAAGCAGCGAGTTCGGATGCATTCGATCTGGTTTGAACTTCAAACAACTCATCAACCTTTGGCTGGGGTCGCTTCATGTATTTCCACCATGCGTAATCTCCACCCATAGACCAGGGCCATTTCTGGATAAACAACACGTTGCTTCCGATTTCAGAAAGACTCTTCTTGAAATTTCGTTCAATAGAATCAAAAACAGTAAAAACAGAGATCACACAAAAGATTCCAATAGTAATTCCAAGTAGCGACAGAATAGTCCTTACCATATTCACCCTCAGGGCATCAACAGCAAACATAATACTTTCACGTATTACACGTATTAAAATCAATCTTCGCATAGCTATATTTTCATTAAATGAGTTATCCGTCAGTTAAATTCGAGTAGTTGTGACCATGTAAAAATACAACAATTCCTTCAAAGTACTTGTTAATTGATACGATTTTAAGTAAATTTGCAAACTTTTAATAATCAATCCCATCGCTTGCTTTAGAATTGAATATCACCCGAATGCAGCTAACCCTTTTTGGTGTTCCGGTGGACTAATTTACAATTTTTCAAGGGATAAACATGTAGCGTATGAAAAAAATTAACAGTGCACTGATCTCGGTTTATCACAAAGACCGCCTGGATGAAATCGTGAAATTACTTGTTGCAAACGGTATCACCATTTATTCTACCGGAGGTACTTATGACTTTATAAAGAGTCTGGGAATTGAAACAAAAACGGTTGAAGCCCTTACACTTTATCCCTCTATTCTGGGTGGAAGAGTGAAAACATTACACCCAAAAGTATTTGGCGGTATTCTGGCAAGACGTGAAAATGCAAAGGATCTTCAACAGATGGCAGAATACGACATCCCTGAAATCGATCTTGTTGTTGTTGATCTTTATCCTTTTGAAGAGACTATGGCTCTTACGGCAATCGAATCTGAAATCATCGAGAAGATTGATATTGGTGGAATTTCTTTGATAAGAGCAGCTGCAAAGAATTTTAAAGATGTTGCAATTGTACCTTCAAAGGCTCAATATAATTATCTCATCGATTTGCTCACTGAGAAAAAAGGATTCACAGCAATTGAAGACCGCAAGTATCTTGCTGCACAGGCTTTCAATGTCTCCTCGCATTATGATACTGCTATCTTTGGTTTCTTTCAAAAACAAACAGGAGTTGATGCTTTCAAAAGCAGCATCGGGCAAAAACAGGAAATGCGTTATGGAGAGAATCCTCATCAAAAAGGTGCTTTCTATGGTGATCTTGACCAGGTTTTCGACCAGCTTCATGGAAAGGCCATTTCATATAACAACCTGATAGATCTCGAATCGGCCGATAACCTTGTAAGAGAATTTAGCGATCCTACTTTTGCAATCATCAAACATACTAACGCTTGCGGTATTGCCAGTCGAGCAAAGACAGTCGATGCATGGAAAGACGCTCTTGCAGGTGATCCGGTTTCAGCATATGGTGGCGTAATAGTAACCAACTGCAACATCGATATGGAAACAGCTCTGGAAATCAACAAGCTCTTTTTTGAAATTATTTGTGCTCCGGCTTACCACGAAGATGCACTCGAAGTACTTAAATCGAAAAAGAACAGGATTATTCTCAAGAGAAAAGTCACTGAATTCAGCCCGGTCCAGTTCCGTTCAGTTTTAAACGGGGTACTCGTTCAGGATAAGGATCTGAAAACAGAAACGAAGGAAGATCTGAAAGTTGTGACTACAACCAATCCTGATAAGGCAATTATTGATGATCTGCTTTTTGCAAACATCGTTGTCAAGCACACCAAATCAAATGCTATTGTTATTGTCAAAAACAGACAATTGATTGGAAGCGGTGTGGGACAGACTTCACGTGTTGACTCTACCCGTCAGGCAATTGACAAGGCTCACGAATTCGGATTCGATCTCAAAGGGGCTGTTTTGGCTTCGGATGCTTTCTTCCCTTTTGCAGATAGCATTGAATTTGCACACAAAGCCGGGATCATCTCTTTCATCCAACCGGGAGGCTCAGTTCGTGATCAGGATTCGATCGATTACTGCGATAAAAACAATCTGGCAATGGTATTTACAGGCGTCAGACATTTTAAACATTAAAATATTTGGCTGATTTATATTTTTTTATGTAAATGTTAGTCATTGTTTACTAATTGAATAGTATTTTTGTGAAAAATAATACAAATAATCTAAGATGGGACTCTTTTCTTTTTTAACCAAAGAAATTGCGATAGACCTCGGGACTGCTAATACCATCATCATTTACAACGACAAAGTTGTGGTGGATGAGCCTTCAATCGTTGCTATTGAGCGAAATACCGGCAGGGTAATCGCCGTAGGTAAAAAAGCCATGATGATGCATGGCAAGACACATGAAAACATTAAAACCATTCGCCCCCTACGCGATGGTGTTATTGCCGATTTCCAGAGCGCTGAACATATGTTGAAGGAATTCATCAAGATGGTTACACCTCGTAAAACGCTCTTTCCTCCTGCTTTGAAAATGGTTATCTGTATTCCTTCGGGTATTACCGAAGTGGAAGAAAGAGCCGTTAAGGATTCAGCCGAACAGGCCGGAGCCAAAGAGGTGAGACTGATTCACGAACCAATGGCAGCTGCTATCGGTATTGGTATTGACGTGATGGAACCAACCGGTAACATGATCATTGATATAGGTGGTGGAACCAGCGAAATTGCAGTAATTGCACTTGGTGGTATTGTAAACAACAAATCAATCCGTATTGCAGGAGACGATATGAATTATGATATCGAAGAATACATGCGGAAACAACACAATATCAATATCGGGGAACGTACTTCGGAACGCATCAAAATTGAAGTAGGAGCTGCGATGGTAGATATTGACAATCCTCCTGCAGATTATGCTGTACACGGACGCGATATGTTGACCGGTATCCCAAAAGAGATCTATGTAAACTATGCTGAGATTGCTCATTGTCTGGATAAAACCATTTCGAAAATAGAGGCTGCCGTTCTGAATGCACTTGAAATGACTCCTCCTGAACTTGCTGCTGACATTTACCGTACAGGTATCTACCTTGCCGGTGGCGGTGCCTTGCTGCGTGGTCTGGACAAACGTCTTCACAACAAGACTAAACTTCCTGTACATGTTGCTGATGATCCTCTTCGTGCAGTTGCCCGGGGTACAGGAATTGCTTTGAAAAACTTTGATAGATTTACATTCCTTATTAAATAATTAACTGCATTGGAAAGCAGACCGGGATACATAAACCCATTCCGGTCTGCTTTCTGAAGTGCCTCCAAAGACGTCGGTATGCGGAACCTTATTCATTTCTTTTGGCGACACTCTAACTTTATACTCTTTCTAGCGCTTGAATTTTTTGCTATCTTCCTCGTTGTCAACAATAATGGTTATCAGAAATCAGTTGCTTTTGCATGGGCGAGTGAAAAAACAGGTAAGATTCAAAGTGCCCGTAATAGCTTTTGGGATTATCTGAACCTGAAGCAAATAAATAAAGAACTGGCTGCTGAAAACGCTCGTTACCGTTCAATGTTACCCTCTGCCTTTCTGATTACCGATACTCTGGTACACTCCAAAAATGACACCCTCTACCGTCAGCAATATCAAATGCTTTCAGCTGAGGTGATCAGTAATTCCACAAACAGTCCAACCAATTTTTTACAATTGAATAAAGGGCGGTTGCAGGGTATTGATAAAGATATGGCTGTTATTAGCCCTACCGGAGTGGTGGGAATTGTAGTGAATGTCTCTCAAAACTTTTCATGGGTAATGTCGCTTCTCAATAAAGAGACACGCATCAGTGCCCGGATCAAGAAGAACGGACAGATTGGTACCATTGCATGGGAAGGTGGTAGTTATCAATTTGCGGCTTTGAAAGACATTCCTACACATGTAAGAGTTTCCAGAGGTGATACAGTTGTCACGAGTGGTTATTCTCACGTCTTCCCACAGGGCGAAATAATTGGTGTGATTAATGATTTTAACATCAAATCAGGAGAACATTTTTATACTATCAATATTAGACTTGGGGTCGATTTCAATAATCTTGCCCATGTTTATGTAATCAGGAATCTACTTCGTGGTGAACAAAAGAAACTGGAGGAACCTGTAAAATGAGCAATCAATACATAAGGATATCATTGCGGTTTGTGATAGTGATCCTGATTCAGGTTCTGCTCTTTAACAATATTCATTTTTTGGGATATATAAATCCATATGTATATATCCTTTTCATCCTTTTGCTTCCTTTCGAGACAAAACGAGGGGTATTGCTTTTATTGGCATTTGCATTAGGACTCAGTGTGGATTTCTTTTCCAACTCACTGGGAATACATGCTGCGGCGTGTGTGTTTACTGCCTTTTTCCGGCCTTGGGTAATGAGTCTGATTACTTCACGAAAGGAATATGAACCGGGAGTCGAACCTTCTATTGCGGATTTAGGCTTTCAGTGGTTTTTCATGTATTCGTTAATCCTGGTGAGTTTGCATCATTTGATGTTATTCCTGCTGGAGGTGTTCAGATTTAGTGATTTCTTCAGCACGCTAGGACATAGCGTTTTAAATACATTGTTTACTGTCCTTTTCATTATTCTCAGCCAATACATTTTCTACCGGAAGAAATAGTTGAAAATTCGACTATTTTTGATTATCTTCATATCAAATTAGGCATATGAGAGGAGTATTGATCTTTCTGTTTGCAGCTTTCATTACAGGACTGTCGATTGGTGAAACCAATGGACAGAATATCCCTGTGGGTAAATGGAGAGATCATCTGCCATTCAGTAATTTAATATCTCTGGCCAGAAGTACCGGCCGGGTTTGGGCTGCCTCTCCCTATGGCATTTTCTGGCTCGATACCGAAGACAACAGCATCAGTAAACTCACCAAAGTTAACGGGCTCTCCGATATCGGTATCAGCCGGATTGCATGGAACGAACCCCAGGGGATCTTGCTTGTGACCTATAACAATGCCAATCTGGATATCATCAAGGGGAGTTCCATCATCAATCTGCCCGATATCAAAAACAAACAAATCCAGGGTGACAAATCTATTTACAATATTTATTTTAAAAACCAGTTCGCCTATCTCTCATGTGGTTTTGGGGTCGTGGTAGTCGATCTTCAGAAAGTCGAAATTGCTGACACATGGTACATAGGCAATCAAGGAGCCGCCCTTCGTGTTTTTGATCTGACCTTTGATAAAGCCGGTCAGTATGTTTACGCGGCTACAGAAAAGGGACTTCGCAAAGCTGCTACAACTTCCAACCTTGCATTGTTTTCTTCATGGACACAGGCCGGCACATTTACAAATGATAATTCTTCTTTTAAACTTGTTGAAGCGTTTGATGATAAAATAATCACAAACCGGAAAGCCGTTCAGTATAATCAGGACTCACTTTATATACTTGAAAACGGAAAGTGGTCAAACCTATTGCCGGGAACCAATTTCCCAAGGGTTAGTCTGAATACTTCTGCTGGTAAGCTCATTATAAACATGGGATTTTTTGTCACGATTCTGAATGCCGACAAATCTTTTAATTCGCAGATCAACAGCTACAACCCCGGAACCATGAATGCTTCAGACATCATCATTGATGGCGATGGCACTAAATGGATTGCTGATGCCGAATCTGCACTGATAAAGATAAATCCGGATGGAACAACTGTTCGGATTGAGCCAAATGGCCCCCCGATTGCCACGACCTTTGCCTTGGCGCCATCGGGATCTGAGATGTGGGGTGTTGCCGGAGGAAGGACTGGTGCTTATGGAAATAACTGGAGCATGGCCAATGCTTTCCGCTTCTCTGATGGAACATGGACATCGTTCAACAATAAGAAATTCCCTTTGCTTGGAGATGCCCGTGATTATGTGGCCATTGCAATAGATCCTTTGAATCCTAAACATCTCTTCGTGGGTTCATGGGGTTATGGGATTTCAGAATACCTCAACAGTGAACTCAAAACACTATTTACCGATCTCAATTCATCACTCAGGCCGGCTACAGCATGGAATATCTGGATAGGAGCAGGAGGGTTGGCTTTCGACAGCAAGGCAAATTTGTGGGCAACCAATTCGATCACTACCAACATTCTCTCTGTTAAAAAGACAGATGGCAACTGGCGTTCATTCAATCTTTCACCCTATAATAACATTGATGTTGGGCAATTGCTCATTGATCAGAATGATCAGAAATGGATGGTGTTGCGCAACAATGGATTACTAGTGTTTAATGATAACGGGACCATTGATAACCCGGCCGATGATAAGATCACGAACCTGACAAATGTAGCTGGAAACGGAAACCTGCCCGGAGATAAGGTAACCTGTCTGGCCATGGATCAGGATGGGTTTATCTGGATTGGATCGGATAAGGGAGTGAGTGTAATCTACAGTCCATGGAATGTCTTCAAGGGATCAGACTATGATGCACAAACAGTGAGGGTTGAAAGTGATGGAAAATTAATACCTCTATTGGAGAACGAAACGATCACTGCTATTTGTGTTGATGGTACTAACCGGAAATGGTTTGGAACTGCAAGTTCCGGCGTCTTTCTGATCGCTGCAGATGGGAGTAAACAGATCCTTCACTTTACAGCTGACAACTCACCCCTGCTCTCGAATACCATCTCGTGTATCGGTATCAACAAAGATGGAGAGGTCTTTATTGGAACAGACAAAGGAATGGTGTCTTATCGGGGGACAGCAGCAGAAGCTTTAGGTTCAAATTCGAATGCATATACATTCCCTAATCCTGTGAGGCCAAATTATTACGGACCCATTGCAATAAAAGGCCTCACCATGAATGCCGATGTCAGGATTACTGATGTAACCGGACGACTGGTATCACAAACAAAAGCAGAAGGCGGACAAGCTGTCTGGGACGGAAACGATCTGAAAGGGAAACGGGTTGTCTCCGGGGTATACCTTGTTTTTGTAAGCAATGCAGACGGAAGCAGTACAGTAGTCACCAAAATACTCATCGTTCGATAACCACCCTTTATCATGTTAAATAAAACCAACGGCATAGTTCTTCACACCATTAAGTATGGCGAAACCAGTGTTATAGCAAGGGTGTATACGGAGCTTTTCGGTCTGCAATCTTATCTTATTAAAGGGGCCAGAAACCGCAAGGGGGGAAACAAAATGAGCCTGCTTGCCCCTTTGACTATTCTTGAGATGGAGGTGTACCGAAAAGAGACAGCCCAACTGCATCATATCCGTGAGATGCGTATGCTCTATCCTTTCTCCACGTTGCCCTTTGATGTTATCAAAAGCAGTATAGCTATGTTCATCAACGAGGTAATTTTTCGTTCGGTCAGAGAAGAGGAACCCAATCGTCCCTTGTACTCTTTTCTGGAAAGCAGCATTCGTTGGTTCGATCTCGTCCCCAATCATTATTCTGACTTTCATCTCTGGTTTATGCTGCACTTTTGCAGCTATCTGGGCTTCACCCCTTCTGACAATTATACCAACAGCAAAGGAATCTTCAACCTCCGCGAAGGCTTATTTCAATCTACCCTTCCCGAACATGCTGATTACCTTATCGAGCCTTTGAGCAGTACTCTCTATCAGCTTTCGACTTCAAAACTGGCCGATCTCTCTTCGCATCAGCTATCGGCACAGATCAGACATGCCCTGCTCCCCCGCTTAGTTGATTTCTATCGTTTTCATATCCAGGGAATGAAAGAGATCAACTCACTCGAAGTGCTGAGGGAAGTCTTTAGTTAAGATTTTCTCAATCCTCTTCAATTGTCCGTAGGACATAAATGTCAATAGAAAACAGGATATTCCTCTTTTTTTGTCCGTAGGACTTCAACCGTAAAGGTTAATTCCCTACGGGAAAAATCAAATAATATCACTAATTCTATTGACATTGATCTCCTACGGAGAACTAAAACACCTTTGAAAATCACTTCAACTTTTCCGATCGATAACGTTACTAAGCACAAAACGTGTATCTTTGCAAAAAAATTGAATCAATTATGAGTTTGGAACTGAGCGAACAGGAAATCTTTAGACGCAATTCGATGAACGAGTTGCTGAACATGGGTATTAACCCTTACCCTGCAGAGGCATTTGATGTAAATGTAACTGTTAACGAGATTCTTGATAAATATCCGTCGGACAATACCCTGTTTCAGGAAGTAAGTATTGCCGGTCGCATTATGACACGTCGTATCATGGGTGCTGTCTCTTTCATTGAATTGCAGGACTCTACAGGACGGATCCAGATCTATATTAAACGCGATGATATCTGTCCTACAGAGGATAAATCATTATACAATATTGTTTTTAAACGCTTGTTTGATATCGGTGATATCATTGGCATTACCGGATATGTGTTTATTACCCAGATGGGTGAAACGACAATCCATGTAAAGGAACTCAAACTGCTCAGCAAGGCGTTGAAACCATTGCCGGTAGTGAAAGAGAAAGATGGTGAATTGTTTGATGCATTCTCGGATGCTGAACAACGCTACCGCATGCGATATGTTGACCTTATCGTCAACAGCCAGATCAAGGATGTATTTATAAAGCGCACCCGTTTGGTCAACACCATGCGCAACTACCTCAACGATAAGGGCTATCTCGAAGTAGAAACTCCTATCCTGCAACCTCTCTATGGGGGAGCTGCAGCTCGTCCATTCACGACCCATCACAACTCGCTGGATATGACACTCTATATGCGCATTGCCAATGAGCTTTATCTGAAAAGGCTCATTGTTGGTGGCTTTGATGGCGTGTATGAATTCTCAAAAGACTTCCGCAACGAGGGAATGGATCGCTTCCATAATCCGGAGTTCACACAGATGGAGCTCTATGTTGCCTATAAAGATTACAACTGGATGATGGACACCGTCGAGGAGATGGTTGAACGCATTGCGCTTGAACTGCATGGAACTACAAAGGTGCAGGTGGGTGCTAACATGATTGACTTTAAACGTCCCTGGAAACGGTTTACGATGTATGAAGGCATTCAACACTACACAGGGATTGACATCTCTGAGATGGATGAAGCTCAGATTCGTGAAGTAGCCGGTAAAGTTGGAGCCGAAATTGATGAGACCATGGGCAAAGGAAAACTGATTGATGAGATCTTCGGTACTGTTGCCGAACCTTTTATCATCCAGCCAACTTTTATCACTGACTATCCTGTTGAGATGTCGCCTCTGGCCAAGAAACACCGTAGTAAACCGGGTCTTGTAGAACGCTTCGAAGCTGTCTGCAACGGTAAGGAGCTCTGCAACTCATTCTCAGAACTCAATGATCCTATTGATCAACGTCAGCGTTTCGAGTCACAGCTTGATCTGGGTAAGCGTGGTGATACAGAATCAATGGTTCTGGATGAAGATTTCCTCAGGGCTTTGGAATATGGGATGCCCCCAACGGCAGGACTTGGTATCGGAATTGACCGTCTGGCCATGATCATGACCAACCAAACTTCTATTCAGGATGTGCTCTTCTTTCCACAGATGCGTCCCGAGAAGAAAGCGGTTGATTTGACAGATGCAGACCTGTTGGCACAGGGAATTCCTGAAGGATGGATCCCGGCAATAAGGAAAACACCTTTTAAGACCTTGGATTTGCTCAAAGAGGCTAACCCCAATAAGTTTTACAATGATCTGGGTGGCTTGAGAAAGAAACTGAAACTTGGCCTGCCAATGCCAACACTCGATGAAGTAAAAAGCTGGCTGGCATAATATTTACAGATAATAAGCTATATTTTCTAAAATCCCGAAGGGTTGAAAGTATTATAGCATAAGGAATGAAAATGTGAACCCCGAAGGGGTGAAAGTATTATATATTAGATACTTTCACCCCTTCGGGGTTCTGTGTGTTATACGAATATTTGCTATAATACTTTCATCCCTTCGGCATTTTTGTTCAATCCTGAAAATTATTCAAAAATTTTTGGGGTCAGTTTCCAATAATCTAGAAATGGAGACTAACCCCAATTTTTTATCAAAACCTAGCCCCGTTTTCTTAGAAATCAAATTTAAAAAAAATAATAGGCTCAACATGTTAATATGGATAGAATAATCGTTCCATTTTAACATATTTGTTAAATTTTGCTTGTTTTCAGCCTCAAAAACAAGCTTAAAAGCATTTTTTGAGTAATATTGTAGCAATATTGAACATTATGATATTTTCTTCACTTATAGTTAATCTGACGTCTGTCAGTTACTTCACAACATTTTCATGTACCCCTTGGGGGGTATAACTTGTATATTCTGTTCCGTCTCGTTTTCCTTTTTTAGTTTTTTATCAATTTAAATCGCATATATTATGAAGGTAATGAAGTTTGGTGGTACCTCTGTTGCCTCAGCCGAAAGCATATTAAAGGTCATAGATATCGTGGCCGCTTGTCAGGAAGAGAAAATTGTCGTTGTTGCTGCAATGGGAGATACAACTGACCAAATTGAAGAACTGAGTATAAAAGCATCAACCGGAGATGAAACTTATAAAGAAGGATTAGCCGTTGTCGAAAAGTTTCATCTTAAAGTCATTGAGCAACTTATCGCCCCAAGAGAACGAGGCAGTGTGATTGCTAAAATAAAATTCCTTTTCAATGAATTGACCGCTGCCCTGCACGGGGTATATATCCTGCATGAACTAACACCCAGAACGACAGATTATTTACTGAGTTTTGGTGAGCGATTGTCTGCCATGATCTTAAGCAGCGCTATGCACGATTCTGTCTATGTCGATGCCAGGGAAATCATCAGGACCGATAATAAACATGGCAGGGCAACTGTAGACTTTGAAATCACCAATCTGCTGGTTACTGAAAAACTTGCTTCGCTTACCGGCATCCCTATTGTAACCGGCTTTATTGCAAGTACTGCTCAAAACGAAACAACAACATTGGGTCGTAGGGGTTCTGATTATACCGGAGCCATCATCGCTGCTGCATTAGATGCTTCGAAACTGGAAATATGGACAGACATTGATGGTATACTTACTGCCGATCCATTGAAAGTTGAAAAGGCTTATTGCCTCGAAAGTCTGAGTTATTCTGAAGCAATGGAGCTCTCCTATTTTGGAGCCAGGGTCATCTATCCACCCGCATTGGTTCCGGTTTATAAAATGAATATTCCTATTCAAATCAGGAATACCTTCAATATTCAAAATAAGGGAACTTTAATCACAACGAGTGCGAATATCGATGTGACAAAGTCGATTAAAGGAATTTCATCGATAGAGAATATCAACCTTGTAACCATTCTGGGTTCAGGAATGGTCGGGGTCACTGGAATATCCAACAGGTTATTCGGGGCATTAGCAAAGAGTAAAGTCAACGTGGTTCTCATTTCACAGGCCTCTTCTGAATATTCGATCACTTTTGCCGTCATTGACAGGGACAGTGACCGGGCCAAACTAGCCATAGAGAAGGAATTCGTCCATGAAATAAGTTCGGGAAACATCCATCAGGTCGCGGTTGAAAAGGAGATGGCCATCGTTGCCATCGTGGGGGAGAACATGAAAAAGACTCCCGGAATAGCCGGTAAATTCTTTAACACCCTTGGCCGAAACGGTATCAATGTCAGAGCCATCGCTCAGGGCGCTTCTGAGTTGAACATCTCTTGCGTCATCGAATTAAAAGACTTGAAAAAGGCGCTGAATACGATTCATGAATCATTCTTCCTGTCAGAATATCAGCAATGCAATGTATTTATTGTTGGGACAGGCGCTGTTGGAAGCAAACTGATTGATCAGATTCAGGTACAGCAAAGCAAACTGTTGAAACAACACAGGCTTAAACTCAATGTCTGTGGCATCATGAATTCACGCATGATGTTGATCAATCCAAACGGATTGGATCTGAATGATTATGTTTCTCAAATGAAACAGTCGGGCACAAAGGCTGACCTGAATACTTTTATTGAACAAATTGCAACGTTTAACCTTCTGAACAGTGTTTTTGTAGACTGTACAGCAAGTGTTGAGGTTACCACAAAATATATCAATCTCTTTAATTCCATCACTTCGGTTGTCTCTGCCAACAAGAGCGCCTGTTCTTCTGAATACAGCAACTACGCGAAGATTAAAAAGACCGCACGGAACAAAGGGGTGAAGTTTCTCTATGAAACAAATGTCGGGGCTGGTTTGCCGGTGCTCAATACACTTGCTGACCTCATCAAGAGTGGCGACCGCATTGTTAAGCTCGAAGGTGTGCTTTCGGGAACGTTAAACTTTATTTTGAATACGGTAAATCCCGAAACTCCACTTAGCCTGACCATAAAGTGGGCTGTAGAAAAAGGCTTTGCAGAACCGGATCCACGTATTGATTTAAGCGGTACCGATGTAGCCCGTAAACTTTTGATCCTGGGCAGAGAGATTGGGATCCCCATTGAAATGAATGAAGTGAGTGTCGAAAAACTGGTGCCGGATAAATATTTTGAATGTGCCAACCCAGCTGAATTCATGAAAGAGGTCGTCAACTACGATGCCGAGTTTGAACAGAAACGGAAAGATGCATGTGGGACTGATAAAAAGTGGCGTTATGCTGCAGCAATCGAGGAAGGAAAAGCCTCTGTGAGTCTTGTTGCCGTGGATCAGAAACACCCGTTTTATGATCTGGAAGGCAGTAACAACATCTTCTTGATCACAACTGAGCGTTACTTCAATGCACCCATGATGATTAAGGGTTATGGGGCAGGGGCTGATGTTACTGCAGCAGGGGTATTTGCAGATATTATCAGAGTCGTGAATGTTTAAACTATCCGGTATGAATGAATCGATAAAAGTATTTTCTCCGGCCACAGTCGCCAATGTTGGCAGTGGCTTCGACATATTGGGTTTTGCTCTTGGCAACCGTGGGGATATCATTGAAGTATTGCCAAACAACGAAAAGAGTCTTAGAATCATCAATAAATCGGATACCGATCTCCCCTTGAATCCTTCTAAGAATGTTGCCAGTGTTGCCGTAGCTGCGCTATTGGGTGAACTGGAATCTGAACAGGGTTTTGATCTGGTGTTTCATCAGAAGATAAGTCCCGGTAGCGGTATTGGGTCAAGCGCTGCTAGTTCAGCAGGAAGCGTTTTTGCTGTCAATGAGCTTTTGGGTCGTCCGTTTACCTTAAAACAACTCGTTGCTTTTGCCATGCAGGGAGAGAAAATTGCCAGCGGGGTAGCACATGCCGATAATGTGGCCCCCGCTTTGTTGGGTGGTTTTACATTGATAAGAAGCTATCATCCACTCGATATTATTCAGCTTCCAAGCCCTGAAGATCTGCTATGTACGATTGCTCATCCCGACATTATCGTGAGGACTGAAGACAGCCGAAAGATCCTTTTGAAAGAGATCCAGCTAAAAGATGCGGTTATCCAGTGGGGTAATGTTGCAGGATTAGTGAGCGGACTGTACACCAATGACTATGAGCTCATCGGACGCTCCTTGCAAGATGTGATCATTGAGCCGGTAAGGGCATTGCTCATCCCGGGATTTGATACCATTAAAAAGGCTGTAGCAAAGGCTGGAGCCCTTGGATGTAGTATCTCGGGATCGGGACCGTCTATTTTTGCGCTCAGTAACTCTGAAGAAGTTGCCGCAAGGGTCGAACATGTCATGCAGCAGATTTTCAAGTCGATGGATATAGAGGTGGATACATTTACGTCTCACATCAACAGGCAGGGCCAGAAAATATTGTAAGCGAAACAGGTTAATGTACTCAGGTGCAGATTGCAAATCTGCACCTGCAGAAAAGTCTAATCTAGCCAGTAGGGCTTTAATGTCAATAGCCTATCGCATTTATTTTTAATTTCTTGCCCGTAGGGCATTAACATTTAATTATTCATTACTTCGGATATGTTGTATTATAGCACCAATAACCACCAACACAAAGTATCGCTCAAAGAAGCCATCGTAAAAGGCATAGCAGAAGACAAAGGACTCTTTATGCCTGAAAAGATCACGGCGCTTCCAAAGTCATTTTATGATAAAATTGAAACACTTTCATTACAGGAGATCGCATTCGAAGTTGCCAGACAATTCTTTGGAGAGGATGTTGACCACGATGCATTGAAAGAAATTGTTTATAATTCATTGAACTTCCCGATTCCTCTGGTACAGATTAAACCGGATATCTATTCGCTGGAACTATTCCATGGCCCAACCCTTGCTTTCAAGGATGTAGGGGGACGTTTTATGGCCAGGATGCTCAACTACTTCACGAAAAATCAAAAGGAAGAGATCATTGTATTGGCTGCTACTTCAGGTGACACCGGCAGTGCAGTTGCAAATGGATTTCTTGGAGTGGAAGGGATCAAGGTTGGAATTTTGTATCCAAAAGGTAAGGTCAGTACCATTCAGGAGATGCAGTTTACAACCCTTGGACAAAATATTACAGCTTTTGAAGTGGATGGTACTTTTGATGATTGCCAGGCCATGGTCAAAAAGGCTTTTGGTGATGAGGCACTCAATCAGAAGCTCAATCTTACATCTGCTAATTCAATAAACATAGGAAGACTGTTGCCCCAGAGTTTCTATTATTTTCATGGATATGCTCAGTTGCCTGACAAGCAAAAAGAGACAGTAGTTTGCGTTCCGAGTGGAAACTATGGAAACATTTCAGCTGCCATCATTGCTAAGAAAATGGGATTACCTGTTTCGCATTTCATTGCAGCTACCAATGTAAATGATATTGTACCCGAGTTTCTTAAAACCTCAGTTTATTCCCCACGTCCTTCGGTACAGACTATTGCAAATGCAATGGATGTAGGTGATCCCAGTAACTTTGCTCGCATTCTGGATTTATATGATCACTCTTATGAAGCGATCAAAGCAGATATCAGCGGGTATTCATGTTCTGATACCACTATCAGAGATACAATTGCAGAAGTTTATAAAACTCACGATTATCTTTTGGATCCCCACGGAGCTGTTGGTTATAATGCCCTTACGGAAGCGCTCAAAGATTCCAACAAACAGGGGTTCTTTATTGGCACTGCTCATCCTGCAAAGTTCAATGAAGTTGTTGAAGATATCATTCATGAGCCAGTAGCCATCCCGGAACGGCTGGAACACTTCATGCATGGAACCAAACGAAGCATTGAGACATCAACAGATTATGCAGAATTCAGGGAAAGGCTAATAAAACTAGGAAGGCAATAGAACAATTAGTCCCAAAGGGATTGAAGAAAAATGCCGAAGGCATGACAGTATTATAGCAAATATTCTAACAACATACAGAACCCCGAAGGGGTGAAAGTATCTGACATATAATACTTTCACCCCTTCGGGGTTCACGTTTTCATCCCTTTTTCTATAATACTTTCATCCCTTCGGGATTATAAAAAGCAGAAATCGATAACTCTTATCTGAAAAACTTTGAAGTTATGATCTCGTATGCCAATCGCGCAGCTACATGGTTTGGAGCATTGAAACCGGGAATAGGTGACAAACCACTGATGTCGCAACCTATCAAGGTTGACTTTTCCGCGATTTGTTTAAGGATATCCATAAACTGATACCATTTCAGTCCACCTGGTAAAGGAGCATCAACAGCAGGCATGAGAGAAGGATCAAATGCATGTAAATCAATAGAGAGATAGACATTTGAATTCAACTTATTCAACATTTCATGTGTCCATGCCCTGTTTTCATGAATCCGGCTTGCATAAAAGATTCTATCCTGAATGCTTTCGTGGCTCTCATCGGGGTTCAGACCGCGAATACCAATCTGAATAAAAGAACCCATCTCTCTGACACGGGTCATCAGACAGCCATGATCTGTTATCTCCCGGGTATGGGCAGGGCGCATATCGGGATAGGCATCAAAATGAACTACAGTAAGATCTTTATACTTGTTGAAATGAGCTTTGATAGCACCAAGACTTACCAAATGGTCACCGCCTAGTGTTACACAAAACTTTTTCTTTTTAATAAACTGAAGAACTGTTTTATGGACTGTTTCAACGACTTTAACACCATCATTTTCAATAATAGACTCAGTAGTATGAATGCCTATATCGCTCACATCACTATCTGTATCAACATCATAAAAACGCAAAGAGCCCGATGCCTTTATAATAGCATCCGGCCCAAGTGATGTTCTGCCCTCTTCAACAGCAGGGTCACCATAAAGAACAGGAATTACAACAACTTTAGCGCTCTCGCTTGAGCTTTTCTCAGCAGGTAAATTACCAAAATTCATATTAGTCTTTTTATGTGAACCATAAAAGTACTAACAATTATTAATAACCAAGCACTTTTAGCATTGATTTATGACTTTGTTCTTTTGCGAATAGTTTTGTAAAGTATTCTCCATCCTCGTCAATATCAATAATTACATGCTTTGGAGCAGGAATCAGACAGTGTTGTATGCCTCCAAATCCACCGATAGACTCCTGATAAGCACCGGTATGAAAAAACCCTATAAACAGGGGATCTCCCTCTTTAACTTTTGGAAGAAAGATGGCATTGGCATGTGACTCTGCATTATAATAGTCCTGACTGTCGCAGGTAAGTCCGCCAAGAAACACACGTTCATACTCACTGTCCCAGTGGTTTACAGAAAGCATAATGTATTTTTGATTGATGGCCCAGGTATCAGGCAGGGTTGTAATGAACGAACTGTCGATCATATTCCAGATTTCCCGATCGTTTTGTTGTTTTTGTCCAACGATAGAAAAAAGAGTAGCGCCGCTTTCACCGACTGTAAATGATCCGAACTCAGTAAAGATATCAGGGTCTTTGACATTATTGCGGCGACAGATGCTCTTGATCTGTGCAATGATCTCCTCGGCCATGTATTCATAGTCATAATCGAATGAAAGAGAATTCTTGATCGGGAATCCTCCACCAATATTCAATGCCGTCAGTTCCGGACAAACCTGTTTCAATTCACAATAGACGTTTACGCACTTCGAAAGCTCATTCCAATAGTATGCCGAGTCTTTGATTCCTGTGTTGATAAAAAAGTGAAGCATCTTTAATTCGAACTTTGGATTGTTCTTGATCTTCTCTTCATAATATTTTACGATATCGGCATAACGGATTCCCAAACGCGAAGTATAAAAGTCAAACTTTGGTTCTTCTTCAGAAGCAATCCTGATCCCAATCTTGCATTTACGGGTGATATTCTTGTCGTATAATTCAAGTTCATTTTTATTGTCAAGAATGGGTATCGTGTTTTCAAACCCATTATTGATCAGGTTTACAATGTTCTCAACATACTGAGGACGTTTAAAACCATTGCAGATAATATATTTGTCCTTTTTCAGAAGTCCTTGTTCAAAGAGCGTCTCAATAATCGGGATATCAAAGGCAGATGATGTTTCCAAATGTGCATCATTACCGATGACCTCTTCGAGTACAAATGAAAAGTGAGAGCTTTTGGTACAATAGCAGTAATTATATTCGCCATCATAGTCCGACTTGGCCATTGCAACATTAAACAAACGCTTAGCCCGTTGGATCTGGGAAGTAATCTTTGGAAGATAAGTGATCTTGAGTGGTGTTCCGTATTGCTTAATAATATCCATCAAAGGGATGTTATTAAAGTACAATTCATCATCAATGACCTTAAACTCTTCCTGAGGAAAGTCGAAAGTCTGCTCAATCAGATCAATATATTTATTTTTCATTAGCGTACCCGGATTATCAAAAAGGTTGGCAAAAGTAGTTTTAATATTCTTTTCTTTGAAATAAATTAACAATTTAAGTTAATCGGATTATATATTTTTAACGCATCCGACTCACCTGGATTTTAAAAAGTGATAAATTTTGATACGATTTGAAAAAAAATGAATTAAATAACAATGAAGCAAGATTTTCGCTATATATTTGTTAAGTCAGAATAAACCTAATGAGTAAACACGAGGCGAGTATTTTAATCATTGATGATGACCTGGATGTTCTGTTAGCTGCAAGGCTGTTCCTCAGACAGCATTTCAATGTAGTACATACTGAGAAGGACCCAGAGAACATCGTATCGTTCATGAAAAGAGCCACTTACGATGTAATATTGCTTGATATGAATTTCTCACGTGATGCTACCAGTGGCAAAGAAGGGTTCTTTTGGTTGAATAAAATTCTTGAAATAGATCCTGTTGCGGTTGTTATTTTCATCACAGGATATGGAGATCTGGAACTGGCTATACAGGGAATAAAAGAAGGTGCCACAAATTTTATTCTTAAACCATGGGACAATCAGAAGCTTCTGGCTACTATTGCTGCAAATCTTCGGATCAGAAGTTCAAAGGTTGAAATAGAAGAGTTGCGCACAAAACAACAAGTTCTCATGGCAGATCAGGAATTGAACATTGGCAGTCTGATCGGACAATCTATTCCACTACTGAAAGTAATGACTACGGTTGAAAAAGTAGCACGTACTGATGCTAACGTATTGATTTTAGGAGAGAACGGTACTGGGAAAGAACTTATTGCCAGAGCAATTCACAGATCCTCAGCACGACACAGTGAAGTATTTATCAGTGTCGATCTGGGTGCAATCAGTGAAACCCTTTTTGAAAGTGAACTCTTTGGATATAAAAAAGGAGCATTTACTGATGCCAAGGAAGACAGGGCAGGTAGATTTGAAGCCGCATCAAAAGGAACTATTTTCCTTGACGAAATTGGAAATCTTACTTATGGCCTCCAATCCAAATTACTTAGTGTGCTTCAAAGTCGTAAAGTTGTGCGACTTGGAACCAACAGAGAAATACCAATCGATGTAAGAGTTATTTGTGCAACAAACATGCCCTTGTATCAAATGGTTAGTGAAGGAAAGTTCAGACAGGATCTTTTGTATCGTATCAATACAGTCGAGATCTTCATCCCCCCACTGCGTGAACGCACTGATGATATCACCTTACTTACTGATCATTTTCTTAAAATGTATTGTCATAAATACAAGCTTGATCTTAAACGAATCTCTATACCTACACTTCGTCGGCTCGAAAAACATCACTGGCCTGGCAACATCCGTGAACTTCAACATGCGGTTGAACGTGCAGTCATCCTGAGTGATAATACTGTGCTTGAACCCCGCGATTTCTTTATCAACCAATCTGATGAACAGATTAACACAGATGTTAATCAGTTCAACCTCAATCTGGAAGAAACAGAAAAAATGCTTATCCGAAAAGTTTTTGATAAGCATGGTGGCAATATCAGTAAGGCAGCTAAAGAATTGGGTCTAACAAGAGCCTCTTTATACCGAAGAATCGAAAAATATGGTCTTTAATCGTTTCAGGGTAGCTATCATCACCCGAGTCATCCTTTTGTTAATTAGTGGTTTTATTTTGATACTATTGTTAAATCAATTTCTACCATTTACAACAGGATTATTCATTTTATTGGTGACTTTGCAGATCATAGATCTGATCAGATATGTAGAAAGGACTAATCGTAAATTGATTTCTTTTCTCGATAGCATCAATTACAACGATTTCACTGTCACCTTTAGCGACAACAATCCCGGTTCTTCATTCCTTGCCCTGAACAAAGCATTTAACGATGTAATGACTGAATTCAGAAAAAGCAGGGTCGAAAAAGAAGAACACTACAATTATTTACAAACTATTGTCCAACACATTAGTATAGGTATCATTGTTTTTCTACACTCTGGTAAAGTCGTCCTTACCAATGAAGCACTTTTAAAAATGATTGGGCTCAACTCTCTCAGAAATCTAAAAGAATTAAAACATGTAAACAAAGATCTCCCCGATTCCTTACAAAAGTTAAAGAGTGGAGAAAAAACACTCGTAAAACTATTTCTGGATGATAAAGTATCCCAATTATCGATCTTTGCAACTGAGTTTAAAATGCAAAACGAAGCTTATACGCTTGTTTCAATACAGGATATCAGCTCCGAACTTGAAGAAAAAGAGATCGAGTCCTGGCAAAAACTGATCAGGGTTCTTACCCACGAAATCATGAACAGCATCACTCCTATTTCATCACTTGCACAAACAGTGCGGGAGATTATGATAGAAGAGAACCAGGAACAAATAGCTCTCCGTCCTCTCGAGCAGGATGACGTTGACAATATCGCCAATGCCCTCAACACAATCCAGAGGAGGAGTCAGGGATTATTAAATTTTGTGGAGCTTTACAGAAACCTAACACGAATTCCCCGTCCGAATTTTCGATATGTCAGCGTGAAAGAACTTGTCTTAAGAGTTCGTCAACTCATGTTGCCACGCTTCGAAAAAGACAATATCAGATTTCATTTATTGATAGATCCTGAACAATTAATGCTAACAATTGATCCGGATCTGATCGAACAGGTGATGATTAATTTGCTGCTAAATGCTTGCGATGCCATTAAGCACATCGAACAATCATGGATAAAATTAGAAGCCATATTAAACAATAATGGCAGGGTTACCATTGAAATAAAAGACAATGGAAGTGGCATAACACCCGATCTTATGGACAAAATATTCATGCCTTTTTTTACATCAAAACGCGACGGTTCAGGAATCGGTTTGAGCCTCTCCCGTCAGATAATGCACTTACACAAAGGCACTATCAGTGTAAAATCAAATCCAGGTAATGGGGCGACTTTTACTCTTATTTTCTAAAGATTTTATTATTTCCATTTGTAGATTCAATACTTCTAACCAATTCTTTAAATCAATAATTCTAATAGATCGTATTTAGTAATATATTAACCTATTTAGACATGAGCGTTTTGTGGTTTTCTATTAAATAATTGTTAATTTTTCAAATGTAATATTGGTGCATACAAGTGAATCTTAACTCATTATATTTTACGAATAAAATTAATTTCATTATTTTAATAATTACACGTAAAAGTATATTAACTTTGGGGTAACACTTGATTAATAAAAGCTATATAAGTATCGTTGAGATCTATTTATTTTTTTAAAACAGAATAAAAGTTTTTGATCTGTTTCTTATAAGCCTGAAAAAAAAGTGAAAAAAGTTTAAGTACTTATTTTAATACTTATCTAATATGAACAAGGAAGCTAAAACTAATCTGGACATTCATCCAATTCTGAAACAAAGGTGGAGTCCACTTGCATTTGCAGACAAACCTGTAGAAAAGGAAAAACTCCATCGTATGTTTGAGGCTGCCAGCTGGGCGCCTTCAAATAATAATCTGCAGCCATGGCGCTTTGTTATCGGCTTTAAGGGTGACGATACTTTCAACAAGATTGTATCAACACTTCATGATTCGAATGCAGAATGGGCAGAAAAAGCGCCAGCACTTATTTGTATTATTGGCAAGAAAGTGAATCATAAGGGTGATCCCAATAAGATTTATCCATTCGATCTTGGTCATGCTGCTGCTCAAATGGCTTTTCAGGCTACTGCCGATGGATTCAATGTTCGCCAGATTGTAGGATTTACACCTCGCAAAGCTTTTGAAGTATTGGGTCTACCTGATCTGTATGCTGCTGTAAGTGTTATGGCGGTAGGTTATCCCGGTGATCCTGAAACTTTATCAAATCCCCTCAAGAAACTGGCCAAGGCTGAACGCGTTCGAAATGATATCACTGAAGTTATTTATTCAGGAAAGTTTGGTCAGAAAGCCAATATCTTTTAGATATTAGAAACTATTCAAAATTGTCCTTAGGACATAAATGTCAATAGAAAGCTTGCGGTAATATATCTTTTTCCCGTAGGGGATTAACCTTTAATGTTGATGCCCTACGGGCAAAATGAGCGGGGGGATTTCATTTCTATTGACATTAATACCCTACGGGCAAAAGAACAAACAAAATTTAAACAGTTTAGAAAAATTGAGGCTGGTCCAATGGATCAGCCTCTTTTTGTTTATATTAGCAACTTAAAATTTTAGTTTAAATTAATATTATAAATCATTCAAAATCATTTATAAATGAGAAAATCATTCCTGCTATTTTTCATCATATTGATGACATTTGGAGCAATGGCAGCCAAACCTGATGAGGGGATGTGGCTTCCAATGCTTGTACAACGCCTGAATTTTGTAGATATGCAGAAAGAAGGTCTTCACCTGAGCGCTGAAGAACTTTACAGCATCAATCATTCTAGTATTAAAGATGCTGTCGTCAGTCTGGGTGGCGGTTTTTGTACAGCCGAAGTCGTCTCCTCCGATGGTTTACTGCTTACCAATCACCATTGTGGATTTGAATCCATTCAAAAACACAGCACTGTTGAAAAGGATTACCTGACAAATGGCTTTTGGGCCATGACCCGAAATGAAGAACTTCCCAACGAAGGTCTTTTTGCCTCTTTCCTCATCAGAATGGAAGACGTAACCAAGAAAGTACTGGCCAATATCAAATCCAATATGTCGGAATCTGACCGTTCGACCGAAATCAGAAAAGTGTCATCACAGTTAAAAACCGAAGCTGCCCAAAAAGGAAAATATACTGTTGAAGTCAAGAACTTTTATAATGGCAACGAATATTATTTGTTTGTTTATCAGATTTTTGAGGACATCCGCTTGGTTGGAGCACCCCCTTCAGCCATTGGCAAGTTTGGTGGTGATACCGACAACTGGATGTGGCCTCGCCACACCGGCGACTTCAGCATGTTCCGTATCTATGCAAAAGCCGACGGAACTCCTTCAAAATATGCAAAGGACAATGTTCCCCTGAAAGTAAAATACCATCTGCCCATTTCATTGAAGGGCGTCAAGAAAGATGATTTCACCATGATATGGGGTTATCCCGGAAGTACCGATCGCTACATGACCAGTTGGGGCATCAGTGAAACCCTGAACGATATCAATCCGGCAATCATTAAGTTACTCGGCAATTCACTCGATATCATGAAAGAGGGGATGGATGTCGACCCCAAGGTTAAGATTCAGTACGCTTCAAACTATGCAGGTCTTGCCAACTTCTGGAAAAACAAGATCGGTGAATCACGTGGACTTAAACGTCTCAATGTCTCAGATAAAAAGAAAAATCTGGAAGAGTTGTTTCAAAACTGGGTCACTTCAGATACTACCCGTCGCAGAGTCTATGGCAATGTACTTCCCGAGTTTGCAAGAGTATCCAAAGAGACCACCGAAAAACAATTGAACAAGCTTGAATGGTATCTCAATCTGACATTGTATGCATCCAAGACGCTCAGTATCACCATGAAGAATATGGCTCTCGAGAGTACAGTAAAGTCCACTTTGGATAAAACCAAAAAAGCAGAAGCACTCAAACTATTCGAAACCGATCTCGGAGAAACCTATAAAGATTACAACCCCATCATCGAAGAAAGGCTAATTGCTTCACTTGTAGAGTCATTTTATAAAGACATCCCTGAAGAATATCAGCCCGAATATTTCAAAGCCATCAATAAGGAATTTAAGGGTGATTATAAAGCATTTGCAAAAAAATTGTTCCAGACTTCTGTCTTTGCTACTGAAGAAAACTTCCGCAAGTTTCTCAAAAAGCCTAAAGAAAAGAAGCTAAAGGCCGATATGGCAATTGCCCTCGTTAAAGCTTATATGGGTATTTCTGTACAGACCTCATTGAGTTCAGGTGCTTTGAAGAGCGCCGAGAACAAAGCAAACCGTCTCTTCATAGCAGGCCTCCGCGAAATGAATCCCGGTAAGGTTTATTATCCCAATGCCAACTCTACCATGCGTTTGACCTATGGACAGGTTGAGGATTATTTCCCTGCCGATGCTGTTCATTATGATTATGTGACTACATTGGATGGTGTAATGGCAAAGGAAGATCCCAATAACGAAGAGTTCATTGTCCCGGCCAAACTGAAAGAACTCTGGCAGAAAAAAGACTATGGACGCTATGCCGACAAGAGCGGTCGACTGATTACCTGCTTCCTGAGCAACAACGATATCACGGGCGGAAACTCAGGCAGTCCTGTTATCAATGGAGACGGCGAATTGGTTGGCCTTGCCTTTGATGGCAATTGGGAAGCAATGAGTGGCGACATAGCCTTCGAACCTGAACTGCAACGCACTATCAGTGTTGACATCCGCTTTGTACTTTTCATCATCGATAAGTATGCCGGCGCAATTCAATTGGTCAATGAAATGACATTACATCAATAAAATTTCACTATTTAAACATGTATTTATATCTTTCTAACAATTAGGTGGATAGCCATAGTTGAGACATACTTAAGCCATACTTGAGCCATACTTAATATATACTCATAGAGTATGGCTTAACCATGTCTCAACTTAGCCTGAATTGTGGGTTAAAAAATTATTTCAAGACCTTTATCAAAACCTCTTCAAAGAATATTTAAAAAAATATAGAAATTTGTTTAACTGGAATTTGGAACTGTTTAAATTTAGTTTTTTCTTTTGCCCGTAGGGCATTAATGACAATAGAAAAGCAATCCTCCCTCTCATTTTGCCCGTAGGGCATTAACACTGAAGGTTGATCCCCTACGGGGAAAAGGTAACTGATAAAGATCTCTCTATTGACATTAATGTCCTACGGACAATTTTCAACAGTTTTTTAGTCTAGCTCAAAAACTTTGCCCCAGTTTTTAAATGGGTTGATGACCAGATTCGAATTGAAATACATCAGATCACCTGTAACCTCCGGTCCTACCCAATCCGGGATGATCACATGCTCGTCCGGAGATTTTAGTTCAACCTCTGCAACAGTCAATCCTTCGTTGTCGCCTATAAATTCATCAACCTCCCATATATGACCATCGCTCATGATCTTGTATCTCAGTTTCTCTATAAGTGGTTTTACACAAAGGGTTTCAAGCATTTCGTTTGCATCGGTTAAGGAAATCGGATATTCAAATTCCATCCTTTCCATGCCATTTGTTAATCCCTTGATCGTAATAAAAGCCTGCTCTCCGGCAACGCGAACCCTCACGGTGCGTGCCTTGTCACGGTTCAAGTATCCCTGCCGGAAGATGACTCCTGAAGAAAACAATTTGAACGACTCGTTTTTGACCAGAAACTTTCGTTCGATCTCTTTTGCCATTGGATGAAAGATTAGATTACAAAGTTACATACAAACCATTTTTTATCACCAATTGTTCAATCATATTATTATCATTATTTTCAACATATAAAATATTGATTGAAAATGTTTTATGAAAAAACATCACTCCACCTGAAATTAGACTGCTATTTTATATATTTTCGCCGCATAAATATATCTTCATGAAACAATTGATACTCCTGTTATCTTTTCTGATATTTTTCATTCCTTTTATTAACGCCCAGACCGATACACTTGTTGAACGTCCCAAAACCGATTACAATTTTGGTGCTTTGCCTATTGTTGGTTTTTCAACTGATGTGGGAATACTCTATGGCATTATTTTTAATTTTTTCAACTACGGCGACGGAAAAATCTATCCCAAATATTATCAGAATCTCTACCTTGAAGTCTCCAAGACTTCGAAAGGTGGAAGGACTTACCAGATGTTTTTTGACTCTGAACATGTGATCAAAGGAATCCGACTGACGGCAGATGTTTCTCATCTGACCGAACAGGCTCTCCCTTTTTATGGTTTCAACGGAACCGAGTCTGTTTTTAATTCACAGTTGCAGGACGATCAATCGGCTTCATACATCAGCAGAATGTTTTATCGTTACGACCGAAAGCTGACACGAGTATTGGTCAATCTGCAGGGTTCATTGGGCACTTCACATTTTAAGTGGCTTGCAGGAGGTCAAAGTATTAATTACAGTATCAATCCTGTTGATGTTGATGCATTGAATAAAGGATTGAAGGGCAATAAAAGACTTCCACATGTCGATGGGTTATACGATGATTATGTGAAATGGGGATTGATAAATCAGGTTGAAAAGAACGGAGGAAGGCTTAATTTTACCTCTTTGGGAATTGTCTATGATACCCGCGACAATGAACCCAATCCCAACAGAGGTACCTGGTCTGAAGCAATTCTGGCTGTTGCTCCCGGAGGAATAAACCCTGAAAATGGCTTTACCAGGTTGGTGCTGACGCACAGACAATATTTTACATTGATACCGGGGCGCCTTAACTTCGTATATAGGCTCAACTGGAGACAGTCCTTAACAGGAAAGACTCCATTTTATTTTCTATCCTATCAACTTTCTTCGAGGCCTTTCAGTACCAATATTGATGGATTGGGTGGCTCGAATACTATCCGGGGGATCTTGCGCAACCGGATTATTGCAGAGGGTATGGCAATGGGAAATGCAGAACTCCGGCTAAAAGCCTTTCAGACCTACTGGCATCATCAGAATATTTACATCTCGTTTACCTCTTTCTATGATGCAGGAATTGTCACAAAAAAACAGGAGATGAATCTTACACTTGTCCCCACTGCCGAGCGACAGAATTTCTTTGATACCAATCAGGCGGGATACATCAATCAATCTGCCGGTATAGGTATGCATTTCGTGATGAACCAGAATTTCAATGTCTCCTTTGATTTCGGAAAAGCCTTCAGCAAATTGAATGGCACGGCAGGATTCTACATGGGAATGGGATATGTTTTCTAAACCTTCTTTATTCTGGCTCTACCAGAAAATAGGCAGATGTCGTATAGAAATTCCGCAACCCTTTGACGGATGATAAATGATAACCTAAAACCCTGGGTTTCAAATTAAACTTCACTTCATAGTTCGGGTTGATGAAAAATAATTCCTGTCGTTTAATGATATATCTTTTTTGCTGAAGAGTAGTAATAAACCGTTCTATGGTGATGCCCGTTTCCTTTATTTCCAGGAGGTTATCAATTCTTACCTCAGGTTCTCCTGCCATCCTGAGCAACGCTCTGTAAAGCGGGTTAGGCAGCAAATGGATAAACGGCAACTTCGAAACTATCTTGTTCTGACAGATCTGCTGATGTCCTCCAAAAGGATTCTGCCAGGGTGGAAACCCAAGGAATACCATCCCACCCGGTCTGAGCATGGGCTTGATGAACTCCATGAACCGATCCTGATCATGTATGTGTTCGATCACATCACGCATATAAATCAGATCAAAACAGCCATTATATTTTTCGGCACAATTATAGATATCGTCTTTGATCAGACTAATATTGACCAAAAGAGGATGATCTTTATAAAATTCAAGCGCAAGATCAATCTTTGAAGGGCTGTAATCGACACCGGTCACACTGCATCCCATATCCAGAAATGGTTTCAAGTTGCCCCCTTCGCCACATCCAATTTCTAATACTGTTGTAGCTGCCGTGACAGGCATCACTTTTCGAATAAATGGAATAACGTATTTTTCAGTAGTATAGACCTGTTCAGCAAAGTAACGGTCTCTTTTCAGGTGTCGTTCAAACATCGTTGTTTAGCGCTTGTCAAGTTCGTGTAAAGCAAAAGTATATGCACCAATGGCCACTGCCTTTGATGTTCCCAGGTGTGATACCCCAACCCCTGTGCGTTTCAACGGGTCATAAGCAATTGTGCGGAACGAGCCGGGAATCAGGACCATCCTGGCTTCACCTTTTAAAAATTGAGCCTTATGTTCAGCATCTTCCAAATTGAATGCCTGAACTTCCATTCGACAGAGCGGCTCCCCATCAAGCTTGTTCAAAGGTTTATTCATTTCGTCGACCAGTGCGGGCAAAAACAGTTCGTAAGCTCCTGAGAGACCTCCACCAATCACTACCAATGCATCGGCTAAGTTTAGGGCATCGGCCACCGACTCACCGGCAGCTACGCCCAACTGGCGCCATGCCTCGCGGGCCGCATCTACCCTGCCTTCAGCCTTACCGGTTGCAATCTGACAGATCACCCTTGGCTCGGGCGCTTCTTCAAATGTGATTCCGGCGTGCTCAGCATAAACGCGTCGTACGGCACGAATAGAGACGCTTTCTTCGGCATAACTTTCCGGATAAAGCTTATTTCGTGTGATCCAGATCGAAGCTCCGGATCCATTATCGCCCAAGTACAGCATTCCGTCGATGACCAGTCCGGCACCAAAACCAGTACCCAATGTAATCCCAAAGAGATTTTTAAATCGTTTGGGACTTCCGGCTTCTTCGAGTTCTTTGTTGATTTGAGGCAGATAACCAGCAATGGCTTCACCATAAACAAAGAGATCGCCATCGTTATTGATAAATGTCGGTATTCCGAATTTCTCGGCAAGCATGGGGCCAAGAGCCACACCTCCACGAAATGTTGGAAGGTTCTGCAGATCGCCAATGATGCCATTGTGATAGTCGGCAGGCCCGGGAAAAGCAAAGCTGATAGCCACAGGGGCTTCTGTCAGTTTACTTTTTGCAAGTTCAAAGCCGGTTACTATTTTATTCAAAACTTCTTCAAGAGATTCAGCACGAGCCGGAATTGTGATAGTTTCGATGATCTGTTCTTCGGCCTGCATTGCACAGAAGACAAAGTTAGTCCCACCGGCATCAAGCGTTAAAACAATTCGATTATCGTGATTGTATCTCATTTAAATTCAATGCTTTGAATAGTTGTTTTCTTACCTTAATCCGAAAGACAAAATTACGGAAAATAGTTAAACGTTAATAAGGAATAAATTGTGTAGGGACAGGTCGCGACCTGTCCATTTAAA
>Ga0209748_1000242_pt1 | contig 32275 bp, 34 predicted proteins | sample BarGraIncu00421A_FD_185490 | JGI IMG/M metagenome (GOLD analysis project Ga0209748, IMG submission 185490) | Arctic peat soil microbial communities from Barrow, Alaska - Barrow Graham LP Incubations 004-21A (SPAdes) (version 2) | ecosystem: Environmental > Terrestrial > Soil > Wetlands > Peat... | reverse complement strand
CCACGATCAGCCTCTACGAAGTGTTCAAGTGGATCCTGCAGAAGCGCGGGGAGAGCGAGGCCATCATGGCGGTCGCGCTCATGCAGCAGGGAACGGTCGTCGAGCTGACCACCCACCTTGCGCTCGAAGCGGCCCGGGTGAGCGCTACGCTCGGCATCCCCATGGCGGACAGCATCATCCTGGCCACGTCGCGCGCATCGGACGCCACACTGTGGACCCAGGATGCGGACTTTGCCGCGGTCGAGGGCGTCCGCTACGTCGAGCGTGCGGGATAGGCGAGGGGTGCCGGCGAGCCAGGCGGAACAGTGAGCTACGGCGGGCTGAGTTATACGCAGATTGGCCGCGCCTGCGTATAGCCGTGCCAGGAGAGGACCGCGCAGAGGCCACGGCACATCTCTTGACAGTAACTCAGAGTATTGAGATAAATATCTCATCTTAGTGAGTTAATCGTGAAACCGCAGGTGAGACGCAGTGTACGAACGCAGCATCGTCGCCACGCTCAGGTCGCGTCTGACCGAGGAGCCGCGCCGCTTCATCCAGATCGTTCTCGGGCCGCGCCAGTCGGGCAAGACGACGTCGGTGCGCCAGGCGATCGCCGGCGTTGCACTGCCGGTCGTGGCGGGCACCGCCGACACCCCCGGATTGCAGTCCCCGCAGTGGCTCTCGGAGCTGTGGATCGATGCCCGCGCGCGGTACGACGAGTCGAAGACGCCCGTGATCCTGTTCCTCGACGAGATCCAGAAGGTCGGCGACTGGGCCGCCTGGGTGAAGCAGTACTGGGACGAGGACACGTGGTCGGGTCGCGACATCCGGGTCGTCATGACCGGTTCGTCACCGCTGCTCATGCAAAGCGGGCTGACGGAGAGTCTGGCCGGAAGGTTCGAGGTGATCCGCGCGACCCATTGGACGTGGTCCGAGTGTCGCGACGCGTTCGGGTGGGACCTCGACACCTTCATCTACTACGGCGGCTACCCGGGTGCGGCGGGGCTGATCGACGACCCTGCCAGATGGCGCGAGTACATGAACAGCTCGATCATCGAGACGACCGTCTCTCGCGACATCATCCTGATGACCCGCATCGACAAGCCTGCCCTGCTGCGGCAGGTGTTCTCGTTGGCCTGTGAGTACGCGGGTCGCGAGCTGACCTACGAGAAGATGCTCGGGCAGCTGCAGGATGCCGGGAACACGACCACGGTCGCTCACTACCTGGACCTGCTGGACGGTTCCGGCCTGGTCACCGGGCTGCAGAAGTACTCGGCCGAGGCCGTTCGTCGGAGACGCTCGTCTCCCAAGTTCGTGGTGCACAACACTGGGCTGATCACGGCGTCCGACCCACGCACGTTCGAGCAGGCCCGCGCCGACACTGCGTGGTGGGGGAGGCTCGTGGAGTCGGCCGTCGGAGCGCATCTCACGGCGCTGGTGTCCGGTGACGCGTTCACGCGCCTGCACTACTGGCGGGATCGGGTGGGTGGCGTCGTCCTTGAGGTCGAATACGTCCTCGTCACACGCAGCGGCGTCACCGGCGTCGAGGTGAAGAGCGGTGCGCCGAGATCGATGAAGGGGCTCGCGGCATTCGCGAGCAGCCACCCCGGCGCCGGCACCTTGGCCGTGGGGACCGGGGGGATGGGTCTGGAGGAGTTCTTCGAGAGCCGGTGGGTGGAGCTGTAGCGGGGGCTCGGTGGAGGAAGCGTGCGCCGAAGTGAGCCGGTGAGAGAGGCCCCGAGGTTCGACGCCGGGAAGGCCCTGAGCCTGGCACAGGAACATCGCTTCCGGCGGCAAGATTCAGTAACTCAGAGGCTGAGCTCGCGCGTCGCGAACTCCACGAATTCCTCGGCCAGCCCTGCTGAGCTGCGCGCGGAATCCTCGGTGAAGTCCGACTCGTAGTCCGCCTTCTCCCGGAGGATGCGCGCCCGCTCGATAGCGAGTGCGAGGCGCGCTCCCTCAGCCGTCTGGCCGTAGAGCTCTCTGAACCCGACCAGCAGGCAGTAGTGGCTCTTCTCCGCGTAGCCGCGGCTCAGCATGAGCGCCCGAGCGCAATGGAACATGACGTAGTAGGCCGTGATGGTGGCGCGCTTCCAGCGCGCCTGCTCGAGCATGGCGATCGAATCCGCCATGTCCTCCGTTGCGGCTCTGAGTTCGTTCGCGACCACGTCGGGGCCCGCCGCGGTGAAGCGGATGAGCCCCCGACGCTTCAGACAGTCCTCGAAGTCGGTCATCTTCGCTCCAGGATCCGTATCCCCTTGGCCATCTCCATGGCCAGGGTGGTGTTCTCGGCCAACAGTGCCATGTGCCGAGCGGACGTCATGACGAGAGGCTGCATCCACAGGAGGCCGGCGAGGGCATCGGTTACCGGGCCGGTCTCCGACGTGACGATCAGGACGTCGACGTCGCTGCCCGCGCGGTTCTCGCCACGCGATGCGCTTCCGAACAGGATGGCAAGGTCGATGAGTCCCGCGGTGGGGTCCAGGGCGATCTGGACCCCACGGACCGCCCGGGCGATCTTGAGCTGCCGGACGAGCGGGTTCAGGGTCGAGGTCGAGTACAACCCGGAGCGGCCGACGCGCGCCATCTCAACGATGCCGTGGCGGACGAGCGTCTTGAGAGCCACCGAGACCGTGGAGCGCGGAAGCTCGAGCTCCTCACGTACCTGGGGCTCCGTGAACTGGTCATCTGCGTTGTCGAGCAGAAGACCGCACACTGCCTCCTGGGCTGTGGGCGGGCCGGAGACACGGAACCAGAGCTCCACTGGATGGGGCATATGCGTAGATGAATGGGACATATGCGCAGTATATCGGGAATGGGGAGGTCGTGCAACGCGGACGTGCCGGTGAGGCTCCCCGCGGAGGACCTGTGATCCGACCCTTCGCAAGATATCAGTGGCGTCTCGCTCGAGCTCATCACTTGCGCAGGACAGTTTTGAGGAATAGTATTCTTGTAAATGTGAGAAGGAGTAGACGACATGGCAGGTGTAACCGAGATGGGTGGGGAGGAGCTGCGGAGCAGGCTGCTGGCCTTCGACCGCGCCGTCGCGTTGCTCCACCCGGGTCGCTCGTTCCGTCTCGTGCTGGTGGGCGGCGGGGCGATGGTCCTTCTCGGCTGTCTCGCGCGCGCGACGTCCGATCTGGACGTGCTTGTCTTCCCGCCCGAGCTGGCGTCGCTGATGACGCAGTTCGACCTCAACGGCCGGGTGAGGGCATGGGAGGACCACTTCGCCTGCAACATCGAAGACAGACTCGTCCCGATCGACGTGTCGACCACGGTCGTCGCGTGCTACTCGGCTTCGCTCGAGGACCTGATCGTGTCGAAGCTTCACTCTACGAGACCGAAGGACGCGCAGGACATCCGACGTCCGGAAGTGCTGAAGGCACTGGACTGGGATCGTCTGGCCGACGCCGTCGCGGACACGGAGGGCAGCGTCTTGATCGAGCGGCGCCACCGGGACTTCCTAGCTGACTACGCGTCGTATCGGAAGGAGTGCGGACCATGCGCCGGCTGACGTTCAAGGGATTCCTCGAGTCGTACGTCCGACACCTCGCCGGTCGAGACACTCTGGCCCCCGGGCGACTTGTCGTCGTTGCGCGGTCCGAGCCGCGCCTGGTCGAGCCGCTCCTGCTGTGGGCTGCGACCACCGGCCGCGCTTCGCGACTCTCCGAGATGCTCGGTGGCGATGTCGAGTTGAAGCTCGAGCTCGATGACCTGGCACTTCTGGACGAGCAGGGACGGCTTGAGACTGTGCTGTCTGACCCGGGCTCACTGCTCCGACCGGAGTACGCGAAGGTCTGGCGCAGCTACGTCGTTCGACGCGATGCGGGCAAGCGGGATGCCCAGCTGAAGCTGCAAGCGCGGAAGCGCGTTCTGGCGCTCGAAGTGCAGAAGGGCGTGTCCCGGTATCGGATGGCGAAGGACCTCGGGCTCAACCCCGGCAATCTGCACGCGTTCCTGAGCCAGGCCAACCCATCCAAGGTGTCGCTCGACCACGCCTACGAGCTCGTGCGCTACCTGGAGGCGGCCTGAAGACGATCGGGGCCGTGTCCACAGGTTCAGTTATACGCTTAGTCGTGATATCGTGCGTATAACTTATGGAGGACATGATGAGAAGACAGCCCATAGAGGTCCAGACACTCTACGCGGAACTTCTTGAGCGCCTGATCGTCGCTGAGGCGCAAAGGACGCTCGGCAGTGTCCCCGGTGGCTTCGTGACGAAGATGATCAAGGGCAGCGAGTACTACTACTTCCAGCAGGTCGATCCGGGTGGCCGACGCCGTCAATCGTACGTGGGGCGTCGATCCGAGCAGCTGGACCAGCTGGCGCAGCGATATGTGCAGGAACGCGGTGTCGCAGCGCTCGATGTCGCGGGCATCGAGCGCCTGTCTGCGTTGCTTCGAGCCGGTGGCGTGCTTCGACCCGACACCGCTTCAGCACGCGTGATCAGAGCCCTCGCCGACAGCGGGGTCTTCCGGCTCGGTGGGGTCTTGGTCGGCACGCACGCGTTCATCACCCTGGGGAACGTGCTAGGGGTGGAGTGGAGCGGCACCGGGCTGAGGACCCAAGACGTCGATATCGCCGCGGCGCAGAGCATAAGCGTCGCTGTGAGCGGCCGGGGCACCGACCTGCCCGGTGTTCTCGATCAGTTGGACATGGGGTTCCTGCCGGTACCGGCGTTCGACCCGGCGGGGAACACCACGCCGTTCAAGGTCAGAGGGCAGGGGCTGCGTGTCGACCTGCTCGCGCCTGCGGTGCGCGCGGGGCAGCGGGACATCAGGATCCCGCGGTTCAACGCGTGGGCGCAGCCGCTCAAGTTCCTGGACTACGTGATGGAAGACACCGTGGATGCCGCGGCGATCGACGGTGGCGCCGTACTGGTGCGTGTCCCGACTCCCGCGCGGTTCGCCCTCCACAAGCTGATCGTCGCGAACGAGCGCCCGGCATCAATGCATCCCAAGCGGGAGAAGGACCTGTGGCAGGCGGCCCGCATCCTCGAGGTCGTGCTCGACGAGCGCCGCGGAGACCTGCCGATCGCGTGGGCGGCGCTTGCGTCTCGCGGAGCCGGCTGGGTGCGGCGTGCCACCGCCGGCATCAGAAGCCTGGAGTCGAGCGCTCCGGAGGTGGCGGGTCGTTTGATGACGACGATCGCCATCGGGCGCGGGGAGCGGTGAGGTTCATGCGGACAGCTCATGCGGACGCGAGCCGACCATTCGGTTGCGCGTGCCGTTCATGGGTGTTATTGTTCGTGGTCGCCGCTCGCGGCGGAACAACATATTGCGGGGTGGAGCAGTCTGGTAGCTCGTCGGGCTCATAACCCGAAGGTCGTCGGTTCGAATCCGGCCCCCGCTACCAAAGAGAAACAGCAGGTCGGAGGCACAATCCTCCGACCTGCTTCTTTGTCTCGAGACTCCGAAATCCTCCGGAATCCAATTCGCAGTCCAATTGAAACGGCCAAATGGGCACCCGAAACCGTGCTCACGGGGTGGTGGAGAGGACTGCGAAGCCGTCAGTCCTGGCGGAGTTTCTTGACTGTCTTTCGCTTCAGCACGGGGCCCTTGCCCGTGGGTTTGGGGGGAACCTCGGCCTCTGGTCTGGGTTCCTTGACGAACTTCTTCACCAGTTCGTCGGTGCCGGCCAGCAGCTGCTCGGTGCTGAGTCCACGGAGCCGCAGATTGATCTCTTCCTTGGACTCGTCGAAGCCCCGGGCGATGGCATCCAGCTGCTCGTTCCAGGTTTCCACATACCACTCGACACTTGAAACCTGTTTGTGCCCCGAAACACGGGCAATCGCAAGGCTAGTGGCGCCAGATTTCGGGGCCTGGCGAACAACCCAGGTGATGAAAGTATGACGAAGACAATGCGGGCTTAAGTCGGGACGCCCGATGGCAGCGACCGCGGGATTCCAGGTTCGCTCGCGGAAGGTGTCCAGACTCAGCCGATTGCCCGCCTTGCTCGGGAACAGAATGGTTTCGGAGGGGCACTCGGTCTTCCACTGCCTGAGTGTCTTCATCAGCCGCTGGGGGAGCGGCACAGTCCGGGCATCTCCGGACTTGGTGGTGTCGTTCAGATGCCCGTGGGTGTAGCTGCCGTTCACATTCAGGCGGTTGTGGCCCCAGTCGATCCAGCCTTGGTCTGCGGCCAGCAATTCACCCATTCGGCAGCCGGTATACAGTGCGGTTTCAACGAGTGGCCGGAAGAACGGGTCGATGACCTTGAGCAGCTGGACGGTCTCGTCGTAGGTGGGGATCGCGAAGGCCCGCTTCACATAGCCCTGCCAGCGCAGGTGCTCACCGGGGTTCTGGTCCAGCCAGCGCTGCTCAAAGCAGAACGAACACAGTCCTCGGAGCGTGATGGTGATGTTGTCGCGGCGCTTCCGGGAGAGCAGCGGCTGGGGGAAGCGGCGCAGCGGTGCGATCTTCTCGAGCGGCTGCTTCCTGCGCAGATGCGTCTCGTTGCGATCCCGCCGGCGCTTGTTCTCTCGTCGAATCTCCGCGTTGGCCTCCGTGATGGGCCTCCGGAGCGCCGCATTAGCCGCTCGTAGCTCCGCGGCGGTGCCCTCGAAGACCAGCGTGTCCAGCCACTCCTGGAAGGCCTCCACGCGCCATTCGGTGAGTTCGATGACCTTGAGCTTACCGAACTTGGGCTCCAGGTAGTTGTTCCACTGACTCCGGTAGTCCTGCTTGGAGCTGTGCTTCAGCGGTTTGCGGTGGGGGTTCTTCGCGGATTTCCGGGCGAGGAAATCCTCCCAGGCCTGGGACACCGTGATGTCGGCGGGCTTGAGCACCTTGCCCAGATTGGCTAGCGCCGTCTTCTGGGCACTGGCGTTGTTGTTGGCCTCCTGGATGACCTCGGGGTCGCGTTCCCTACCCGGAGGCGCATCCGCGACCTTGATGCTCCGCTGGTGCTTGTCCTCGGGGTCGACGAAGTAGTAGTGGTAGGCCCCACCCTGTCCATTCGCCCGCGGGCGGAAGTAGATGTTGCGGTCGATTCCCCTCGGTGGATCCTTCGCCTGCTTGCCCACCGTAGCCACCCCCGGTCATCGTGAATTGGATCGAGAGTAGCACTTCACCAAAGCCGCAGGTAGGGCGCACCGTTCGCGACGGTCGCTCTTCGGGGTGCGGTGTCGAGAATGATTCCTAGACTACTTCGTCTGGACGCTCCAGGTTCTCCCGCCGTCGTCGGTGGTGAGCGTGATCGGTCGCTGGGGGCTATCGCCCTCCAGACCCCGGACCATGCCGTTGAGGTCGTCGGCGAACTCCACGCTATCGAGCGGGGGAGATGTCCTTGTCTCGGGTTAGACTGTATGCGCATCCAATCTGCGAGGGGGCGGGTAGCGGATGAACTCGGATTCACGCGAAATCGTCTATGTCCTGACGAACCCGGCGATGCCCGGGTTGACCAAGATCGGGAAGACGACCCGGGCGGACCTGGCGTCTAGGCTCTCCCAGCTCTATACCACGGGGGTTCCCGTGCCCTTCGAGTGCGCCTACGCCTGCGAGGTGGAGGATTGCGCCAAGGTGGAGAAGGCATTCCACACGGCGTTCGGCGATCATCGGGTCAATCCCAAGCGGGAGTTCTTCTCCATAGAGCCCGAGCGGGTCATCGCCATCCTTCAGCTGATGGCGGTGGCCGATCTGACTCCCCAGGTCGAGCATGAACTCTCGGCGGAGCTCGATAGCGATGACCGGGAGTCCAGGGAAGTGATGAAGCGAAGCAAGCGCCCCCGCATGAACTTCGCCGAGATGGGCATACCCGTCGGCTCCAGTCTGGTCTTCCGGGATGACGGGGACGTTCGGGCCCGGGTGGTCGACGACCGCCAGGTGGAGCATGCCGGCGAGGTCTCGTCCCTGACCAAACTCACCACGGCGCTCCTAGGAATCCCCTATCAGGTCCAGCCTTCGCCCTACTGGAACTTCGAGGGCAGAAGCCTGAAGGCAATCTACGAGGACATCTACTCCAGCGGGGATGACGAGTAGAAGTGAGCAATCAGCTGCGGGCCGTCATCGAGCGCATCGCCGAGGCCAGAAGGGCCGAGATCGGGAGGTCAAACACCGTTGGGCGCTCCTCACAGGAGCTTCCAGCTGTCATCGACCGGATTCGACGGGCGTATCACGACGACTGGGAGCAGCAGAGTCTCCCATTCGCCCAAGCGCTGCTCCGCTGCGTATCGGGTGGTATTCCCGTTCCGACGCTGTCCGTCTGCGGGCACGGAACGGCTGAGACTCGGTATACGCAATACCTAGCGCACTTCCTGGACCCCTCCAGACTCCATGGCCTAGGCTCCGGCTATCTGGATTCCGTGATCTCGCTGTTGCGCAGGAATGACCCTAGCATCTTGGCCGACATCGACACCGCCTTGGCTCAGACCACTGCCGAGTGCGACATCGGCCGAATCCCTGGGGACGATGGGGAGCCCGTCGGTTGCGCCGTCGACGTGGTCGTGGAGTGCCCGGGCCACATCATCTTCATCGAGAACAAGATCAAGAGCGGGGAGAGTCCACACCGGAACAGCAGGGATCGGCAGCTGACCCGCTACGACCGGGCAATCGACGGAAACCCCACCTACGAGAACCTCACGAAGACCCGTGTCTACCTGACCCAGGACGGGAAGGACGGACTAGGTCTCCACGAGTGGACGGGGCTCTCCCACAGTGATCTCGCGGAAGCCGGACTGGATCTTCTTCGCAGCGGGACGTTGGCCCACATCGCTCGGGAGAATCTGACGAGGTTCGTCATCGACGTGCTACTCGGGCCATACGAGAAGGCCGAAGACGAGGTGCGCAGCTTAGAGCAACTGGCGAATGCCGCCATACGGACCGACTTCTCGGCACGCGTCCGGTTCGACCGGGCCGTGAGTCGCAATCAGATGCTGGTCGACCTGCTGATGGAGGGATCGCAGTGAGCCTAGATGAGAGTGGACGACTCTACCTGGCCGACTACTTCCTGCTCGAAGGAGCAAGGAAGAACGCAATCGACTTCCTGAAAGAGATTGCGACGAACCTTGAGATTGGTGTTCAGGAGCACTTCAAGGGGCGCAGCGATTCCCCAATCCGGTTCAATTCGTGGGTTCGGAACAACGGAGGTGCCGTCGAGTTCTCCGTGAACAACCAGGACCTGCCGGCACTGGCGTCGATGGGTGAATGGAAGTTCGCCGTCTGCTACGGGGATGCGATAGAGACGGAACGACTTTCGGACCCAACCAAGTGTCGTATCTACGCGACCACGCCGCAGGCTCACGCGGCACAATCCAGGGCAATCAAGCTGAAGGCCAAGGAACTGGGTCTTCCGGATCCCTACGAGAACGCGGAGTTCGACTTGATCGGGGAATCCGCGGAGGACGTTGTGGACACCCTCACGGCCGCTTTCGTTGAGCGCCTCGACAACTACGTCCAGATCGTCAAGGCACTGGCCAGTGAGAAGCCGGGCCAGGCGGTTTCACAGTTCCCCTAGCGAGGAATCACACCCCGCCCGGTTGTGCCATCTACCTGCGTGTTCTTCGGGGGGCACCTGCGGAACGACGGTCGGCGGGCATCGCATGGGGCGCAGATGGGTGGCCAATCGGGTGGACAGAACCGGGACACGGAGGTCGCGCGAGTCCAGGGCTTCCACCGGCCTAGCGCTGGATGCTCCAGGTTCTTCCGCCGTCGGCGGTGATGAGCGTGATCGGTCGCTGGGGACTGTCGCCATCCAGGCCCCGGACCACGCCGTGGAGGCTGTCCGTGAAGGCCACGGACTCCATCGGTCCCGCCCCGAACTGCTCCACCCAGCTGTGTCCTCCATCCGTGGTGGCGATGAGGCTCCCCACGAGGGTGCCGCTGCTGGAGACCGCCCAGCCGTGGAGCGCATCGGTGAAGGCTACATCCTGGAGGGGGAAGCCGGCGCCATCCGCGTAGAGGACCTCCCAGGTCCGGCCGCCATCGGTGGTGCGCTGGACCAGACTGCCGACGCCGTCCTCGAGTTCTCCACCCACGGCCCAGCCATTCAGACCGTCGATGAACGAGGTCGCCACGATGCTTGCGGCGGGTAGCGGAGCGGTGCTGTCCATCGCTGCCCGGGGAGCCGGTGCCGGAGCGGGGTCGGAGGACTTCTCTCTCATCGCCGGGGTTGCGCATCCGGCAAGGAGAACCAGCACAAGGATCGCAGCTAGGGGTAGAACGCGGTTGGTGTGCTTCATCCGGGGCCTCCTGGCTCAACTCACGGCGCCAGTGTAGCCAGCGGGGCTGACTTCGGCAGTGAAATCGACGCGAGGTGCTATAAGCACCAAGTTCTTCGTCGACGAGGGGATCCGATCGGGATCTGATCCGAAACCGGGGTGTAATTTCTGGCCGACAGCCTCGGGTGAAGCCCTGCTCCGTGGGACAATGCGCACCAGGTCGTTCTCCTAGGGGGGAGGCACGGTGGCTGGGAAGTCGCACGATCGGGGCAGTCTGCCGGAGGGCTATCGGTTCGAGTCCGGAAGCGGAGCGGTGCCCACCGGGGCGCTGGACCTGCTGGACCGGGAGTTCGGAGAGGGCTACGCCTGGGAGGGCTTCGACGAGCTCTACTATGCCGGGATGGCGCTCGCCGACTTCATCATCGCGGAGGACGGCATCTGCGTGGGAGTCTGCCTCGGTCGCCATCTGACCTCCGAGGAGGTGGCGGGGGAGACGGAGCTCTTCGGTCTCCCACAGCTCACGGGAATGCGGATGGCCGCGGTGGAGACACTCGCCGTGGATTCCGAACATCGGGGCCGGAGACTGGGCTCGGTGCTGGTCGGAGAGATGACGGGGAGGCTTCTGGAGGACAAGAGACTCCACCTGGGCATTCCCAGTGCCCTGATGGCCCATTCCTGGCTCAGACCGGCATCGTGCTCGGAGCCGCTCTTTCTCCGGTCGGGCTTCACCGTCCGCGGGCACTTCGCGGGCTTCTGGACCGAGCGCAGCATCCGGGAGCCCTTCGACTGCCCCGTGGACAGCATCCCCTGTCAGTGCGTGGCCTCGATCTGCGTCAGGGACATCGAGCAGCCGAAGCAGCCCAGGGTCCGGTCCGCGAGGGGATCGAGCAGCATCCGGATCGCCAAGCGTGGCGCCCCGGTCGACCTCGAGGTGCCGGCGCACCCGCCGCTCAGGACGATGATGGCGCGAGGATTCCAGCGATCCGTCGAGGTGTAATTCCTGGCCGGCGGCCGGAATCGGGCGTTCGTGTTAAACGCAATCTACGGGGATGCTCCGAAACACGCTCCGGGAGAGAAACCGCAGGTGAAATGGGGTGTCGTTCGGGGTGCTGATTGTATGTCGGGCGTGTAGCCCGATATACCCTTCGCCCTCCGGAGCTCGGCGCAGCGGCATATGGGCAGGTCAGGGGCGTGGCGATGACGAGAGAGCGCTGCCAAACCCGCCCCCGTGCCAAACCGGGTGCCAAACCGGGGATGGGGGCACTCCGATCACGATGATGCTCGAACGACCATTCCTCGGGTCGCTGTGGGTGAAGGGCATACAACCGTTCATAGGGTGCGGCGAGGGTTCGCCATCGACAGCTCAGGAATTACACCGTCGCTTCCGATCGGATTGTCGATTCGGACAGCCATCCATCGCTACCATGGAGAGCTATGTGGACTGATTCATCGCAGGGGCTCGATGCTAAGTCTCACTAAGACTTCTAAGTCCCGGACTAACCCTGGAACCAGCGAACCCCGCCGCCCGGAGTAGGCAGTGGGGTTCAGGAGATGCGCCGGGCTCCCGAGGGGTCGGGAGCGACATCAACACTAGTCGATGAACCTGTCGGAAATCTAAACCACAGCTGACCGAATGCGCACCGCTGCCGTGGATCGCACCGCTTCTTGGTGCGATCTGGTGCGATCGCCGGCTCCAACGCAGCACAACGCAGCACGGAATGCTCCGTTGCCGGGCTCGAACGGGACAGAGTAGGACAGGAATCGTCCCGTTGTCGGGCGCACTAGCCGAGGGCGCTGATGGCCTCGGCTCCCCGCTTCGCCGCCTCGGTGGCGTGGCGATAGCCCAGGTGAACACTAGGGCTCGAGTGGCCGGCGATTTCCATAGCCACTTCGAGCGGGACATCCGCCAAGGCCAGCCAGGAACAGAACGAGTGCCTAAGCGAATGGATGACGAGTCCATCCTTGATGTCCTGGGGTAGGTCGGAGGCCTCCAGCGCACGCCGAAACACATATCTCCTAACACCATTCGGATCAAGATGAGAGCCCCGGCGATTCTCGAACACTAGGTCCTCGCTGCCGGGCTGGACGCGCTCCCGGTAGGAGAGCAGCGCCTCGTGGAGTGCGTTGGGGATGCCCACGGTTCGGATGCCGGCCTTCGTCTTCGGGAGTTTCTCGACACCCCGGTAGACGCTCCGGTCGATGACGATGGTGCGCGTGTCCAGATTTACCTGGCTCCAACGCAGTGCCAAGCTCTCGCCATACCTCGCTCCGGTCCCCAGCATCAGCTGGAAGAGCAAACGGAACTTCGGATCGGGGTTCACGGCGGAGACCGCATCCAGAAACACACGCCCCTGCTCCGGGGAGAGGAAGACCTTCCGGTTCTCACCCATCGCGGGCTTCGTGCCCCGCTGGAGTTGCTGGACCGGGTTGACGAAGATCTTGCCCGTCGCCACCCCATAGGAGAGCAGACTTGCGAGCACCACCAGCACATTTCGCTGGCGCTTCGTGGAGAGCGGGGTTCCCTTGGGGGACTTAGCCTTCGCCAGGTGGTCCCGGAAGCGCATCACCTCGGCGGCGTCGATGCTGGCCACGGGGGTTCGCCGGTAGCGGGGGAGTAGATAGCGCTTCGCCACGCTGCGATAGTCCGCCTGCGTCGACGGACTCAGGTTCGCGAGGTGGTTGGTCTCGAACTCGGTCCAGAGCGCCGGCAGAAGAATCCTCGCATCGCCGCTGCCCTGGCCCTGGGCCTTCGCGGTCTCGAGTCTCCGCTTGAGTGCCTTCGCGTCGTTGAAGCTGGGGCCAGCGCTGGTGAACTTCACCCGCTTGGTGATGCCGTCGCGAATCGCAACGGAGTAGGTGTTCCCGCGCTTGAAGATTCCCGGCACCGCGGTCTTCGTGTAGCTCGCCATCGTGCGCACTTCCCTTCGGGTCGGATCACCGCCTTCCCCCGCTAGGGGGCACCTGTCCTGGTGGTGGCCGAGCCCTCGTCATTCGCCGCTCCAATGGTCGTGATGCTATAACCAGTATGTCAAACTGCTCTGACATCGAAGGTGTAGCGACCTATGCGACGACGAGCTATAACGAAAGGAGCCCGAAGGCTCCCCGATAGATCGGCGATGGGCGAAGGGAACTAGGGCCGGGGTCGCGCATTCCGGAGCGCGGCGGCAACATCGGAGCTGTCCAGTTGGAGCAGCAGCCAGCGGAGGGAGACACTGATCCAGCGTTCCCCATCGAGGAAATGCTCGTAGGTGTCTTCGCCCATGGGACACCGTTCCACGCTGAGGACGACTAGGAGTTCCTCCTCCTCATAATCATCATCGGCGAAGTCCCAGTGGAGCCAGACGCTGCGCAGTCCCCGGAGCTGAGCCTCGAGGACCTCGATATCGCCATCGAAGCTGTCCCCGATGCCGTCGTGGATGAGAGCGATCCACAGCCCACGGGGGAGGTCAGCATCGAGGTCGATCTCCATCGGCAGTCCCTCGTCGGCGTAGCAGGCGATGAACCTGCGGCGAACCTCGTCCACCAGGGACTCGAAGGCGGCGATGGTATCAGTGAGCGGGGGAGCGGGGGTCGGCGTCGCCTGGACGGTGATCGGAATCCCCGTGGCGGTTGGCTGCTTCACGATCCGAATGTTCTTGTTCCTGCGCGGCTCCGACATCGGTCTCCCCCCAGTGGATGACTGCGCACATCATCCGCCAGGGAGAGCATCGGGGGTAGGGAGTGGTCAAGCCGGGAGGAATGGTCTTTATAGTGGTCTCACCCGAATCCGCGGGTCGACTACCGCGTGGGGAGCTCTCGCTCGAGCAGCTCCGTAATCCGCTCCGGGGTGGCCTTGAAGTGTGCCAGCAGCCAATGAGCTGCCTGTTCGAGGTAGTGGTCCAACCGGAGTAGGTCCTCCACCTCCACCATTCCGACCGTCTCGCCGGCGGGGTCGCATACACGGACGAAGTAGCTCTCGCCGTCCTTCACCTTGCGGAGCACGATCTCTCCCTGGGCGAAGAGATCGGGGATGCCTAGTATCCCTTGGACTAGGGGAGCCGGCAAACGCTCACCGAGGGTCAACCCATAGAAGACGGTTCCCAGCGGGTTGCTGAAGTCCCGGACCCGACCCCAGGCCCGACGGATCTCGCCGTGGAGCTGCTCACACCGATCATCGAGCGGTTCGGTTGCCTGCTGCCATCCACTCGTCCACCACTCCCTGCCCAATCTCGGGATGGGGGCGGGAGTGGGCGAAGCACCCGGGCCATGAACCCGGGTGCTCGCTCCGTGCCGTAGCAATCTGATGTTGCTCATCGCCGATCCTTCCTAGGGACGGACCTTCCTATGGAGCCGGCTAGCACACCGGTTGCGGGCCTCCGATTCCGACAGCATCCTCCCAGGCTCTGACCTCGGCCTCGGATCCCGAGGCCAGTGCCTGCTCCCATTCGCGGCGGAGCTCTCTAATCTGCTCGGCACTGAGGAATCTGTCGGTGCCGACTTCGCTGACCTTGTAGCCACTGGAACAGCTGTGAATCTCGAAGCGCGGGCTACGCTGGAGCACCTGGGTGATGAACCCCGCCAACTCCGGGTTGCTCGCTGTGCCGACCGGTCTGCCCATTGCGCTCCTGAGGTGGGTGGTCTTCGACCCCGCGGCCCGCACGGTCTGTCGGAGCAGTGGCCGGTAGACCGTCCGCAGGTAGTCCTCCAGCGCCGCACCGGTGAGATGGTCGATGGCGAAGGTCAGCGCATCATCCAGGAACTCGAGATTCGGGGGTTCAGGCTTCACCTTGGTCTTTGGCTTGGCCATCCTAGGTGGCTCGAAGGCTATCCGTCGGGATGTCCTCACCATTCTGAGCAGGTCGTCGAGTGCCAGACGAAGGGCAACGGCATCGGGTTCCCGCTGCGCAATCTCGCTGGCCTCGCTGACGATCTTCGCCGTTCCCAGACGCCGCCCCTCGCGGCTGTTGCTGAAGCCTATGAGCAGCGGGATGCTTCGGCAGATGGATCGACCACCGATACCCAGCTGGTCGGCGAAGCGGATGACCAGGCAGCACCCCGGACTCCGGTAGGGCGGCTCACCCGGCGCAGCGGTCCACAGACGGGGGTTCTCGAGGGCGTCGACGAGGTCATTGGGCAGCACAGCTTCCCGAATCAGTCGGCCGACCGTGTTCGAGCTAACGGCGAGTAGAGTGCCCACGAGGGATTGGCTGCCCAGCGCCCGGTGGAGCACCGTGATGCCCGGTCCCGCCTCCAGGGGGAGACTGCGGCCTCGAGGGCGCTGCTTCGTCGTGGTGCTCATCACAGCACCCCCGTCGGCGCAGCGGAACCCGCCCGCTCCGTGCCGGTCGTGCCCGTCGAGTGGACTTCCTCCACACTCCACCAGGTGTCGGCCTCGACGAAGTTGTTCTCCTCGAAGTCCTCCGGCTCGAACTCCCACTGGGCCTGTGCGAGGTCCCTTGCCATCGCTGCGCTCTCCGCCTCGATTTCAACCTCAGCCTTGTCTCCCGACAGCACCATCACTCGATAGAGGGTCATCTAAGCCACCCCCCGTCGGGCCTGGAGCTCGGCGAAGGTGATCGGAGTCCAGCAGATGTCGCACTCGGTCAGAGCGCCTGCGATGGTGAAGGGTGTGCCGTTGTAGATGACGCTCTGGTGTCGTCCGCGGACTGTCTCCACCTCGCGCAGACAGAAGTCGCCCCACTCCTCCGCGAAGCCCACGACGAAGCCAAAGGCGATGTCCTCGTCGGGGTCGTAGGCGGCGGCATACCAATCCCAGCCACCGAAGAAGTGCGCATAGAGAACGATGGAGCCGTCGAGGATGCTGCCCTGGGGCTTCCGCGGAATGGCCTCCACGATCCGCTGTCGCTCCAGCCGATACTCGGCGGTGTCATCCCCTTCCTGTCCCTCGAATTCGTAGACCGTCTTCGTGCGCATCAGGCCCTCGTAGAAGCTGCTGCCACGCTGCTTCCAGCCGGGCCCGCGATAGCCGTCCTCGAAGAACGGGTGGACTCGCGTCGTCGGTGCGGTGGGCTTACTCTTCCTGTGGTCCTTCTTCTTCTGGGTTCCCATCATCGGCACCCCCATTCGAGGTCGAGTTCCTGAGCGAAGGGCGGTGCGTCGGGGTCGTTGCCGATGGCATAGATGCCGATTCCGAATTGGCTGAGGTCCCGCTTACAGGTGGCCACCAGCGGTTCCAGGTGCTCCTCCAGGAAGACCCGGTGCTGTTCCTGCGACAGGGCTGCGAAGCTCTCGGCGGCCACAAGGACGACATTGTCGTCCAGCGCATAGCTCACGGTGATGAAGAGCTCGACGGTGTCGCTGGGCCGGAGCTGGTAGTGGCGCTCGGTCCGGTGCCGCAGGTCGTCAGGGTAGTTGGCCTCAATCTGCTCGGTGTTCATCGGAATGCGGGCGTAGTGGATGTCCTCCAGCGGCACGCCGTGGAACATCGTGCGAGCGATGGCATAGTGGAACTTATCGCGGGTCCGGATGTCGAAGGCTCGCAGCGCGGCCTCCTTGTCCACCGTGTCGATGAAGCGTTTGTCCGTCTCCCGGAAGTCGAAGACCGGGGTGCCAATGCGCCAGCCCGGCGGCATCGTGCGCTTTGCCTTGCGGCGATTCTTCTTCGGTCGAGTGCTCATCACAGCACCTCCGGCAGCGTGAGGTCGTCGTCCTGATCCTCGACGCGAGCTGCCAGCTCCGGGAAGTGCCGCTCAATCAGGAGGTCCAAATCCCAGGAGACCTGGGCCTCCAGCTCGGGGTAGTGCGCGAAGAACCACTCCATCAGCTCATCGGCGTAGTCCGCATCCCAGCGCAGTCCCGTCTCCGCCTCGAACTCGTCGATGCCTCGACGGATCACGGCGGCCTCCTCGGGAGTCCAGTAGTCATCGCACACGCAGACGCTCAGTCCCTCGGGGACGGGGATCTCCGAGATTGCCCAAGCGTCATCGCAGTAGTCGCCGCTCAGCCATCCCCAGCCACCGACGGCGCCATCCTCCATACGGGCGTTGCCCCAGCAGCGCCCCTCCGCCTGGGCCCGCCTGAGCTCCACCTCGTCGAAGTCGCGAACACCATCGAATCTCGGCAGGAAACGCTCATACCACTCGTCGTGCGTAATCCGGACACAGCCATCCTTGAGCTCCAGCCCCTCGATTCCCAACCCGGCGAAGGCCGGAGCTGGTGTTGCCGTTCCTGTTGTCATCACAATCACAATCCCTTCGGTTAGGGATCGGCGTCGCCGATCCGATTCGTGTGGTGCCCTCTCGTCCGTGGCAGTGCGCTCGTGCGTTGCCTGGTGTTCACTCCTGCTCCGATCGCCGTGGTGCTTACTTCTCATCGCGGGTTGCTCGTCGCCAGCTAGTGCGCAGGCATTCCATCCATCACCTCCTCTCGGTTGCGGGTGCCATTGCTAGGCCGCCCGAAGTCGGATGCTGCTACTGCGACGGCCGCTCGCTGGGACGGCGATGCCGCGGTCGAGGTCCAGCTTCGTCTTCAGTGCCAGCACCGAAGCCCGATCCATTCGGTCGCCCGTGGAGGTGTTGAACACTCGGACCCCGTTCGGCGTCAGCTCCACCTTGTAGCCGTCGAGGTGCTCCAGCTCGTCCACGGCGAACTGTGCGGTCTCCGACTCCAGGGAGAAGGGGCGTCCCCACCCACGGCTCCCGGTGCCGCGGGGCTTGCCCGGGGACGCCGCGAGCTTCTGGGCGGTGGACTTCTTCGCGGCCGTCGTCGCCGGTGCCGCGGGGGCGTGGAGCACCGCATCGGCGTCGGCGCAGTAGAAGCACCGTGGGTTCAGCTGGTTCGTCTGGAACGCCGCCTGCTGCTTCAGCGGAAGCTTGAGATAGTCCCGCTGGCTGATGTAGGTCTTCCTCTGGGTGCTGTTGTAGCGACAGTGGAGTCGAATCTCCTGGTCCGCGGAGAGGAAGAAGGTGTTGTTCCACTCCTCGCCGAAGTCCGCATCCGTGAACTCGTGCTGCTTGATCTCCCTCGTAATCATCCCTGCCACGCCCTCTCTCTTCTCGGGTCCCTCGACCCATTGGTGTCTCCTCAGGTGGTGCGCACGAAGCCGGCCCTCGGCCTCGCGGTTGAATCCGTGTCTGTCGCCGCTCCTAGCCCATCCGAAAGCCACCGTGCTCGGCGGCCGTGGTGATGTAGGCAATCCACTCGTCCCAGGACTCCGGATCGACAATCCTGCGAATCTCCTCGCAGCCGGCGCTGCGCTGGTAGACCTCCATCGCCGAGCGAATCTCCTCGGGCTGGATCAGCCAGGGACTGTTGTCGCTGAGCTTGTAGGCGGGGATTCCGCGGGTGCCCCCGTAGGGCATCCGAGCGAGCAGCTCATCGCAGGCCGCCAGATAGGACCGCAGCGCCTCCACATTCGCGGGCTCCACGCCATCGGGCAGGGGAGTCCCCTCGGTGATGTGCTGCTGGACGGCGAAGTAGTCCCCTGCCAGCTCAGCAACCTCTGCGGGCATCTCGATGGAGTTCGGCTGCCGATGCCCGCAGAGCATTCCCAGCTTCCGCATCGCCCGCTTGAGATCTCGCATCGAGTCCCAGGCGGTCTGGAAGACGGCACCGCTGCGCTCGTAGCGTTCGAAGGCCTCGCAGCGCTCGGCGTCCGTGCCGTGGTGCCGATCCACCGCGGTCCTCCACGCCTCGGCGACCTCCACCGGCAGGACTCCCCACTCGATGTCCACGCCCATCCCGACCACTCCCTCTCCCATAGCGCTCGTCTCCTACGCCATCATTATAGAGGGATTACACCGGGGTTGTCAAGAAAAGAATTCCAGCACACCATAGTAGGCCTTGTGTAGTTCGCAGGGGAGGATTGTTCTCCGGTCGTCGCATCACCGCGAAGTCGCAGAGAGGGGGTTGGAATCCATTCCGCAGGGCTATGAAGACCACCCAAGTTTGGGATCCATTCCACAGGGCGACCAACCCGCTACGAAGTCAGTGCCTGGTTCGCTGCGATCGAAGCCCTCCCGGCTAGGGACAGCTATCGGCGGTGAAGAACTCACACTGGAATCAGGAACTCGTCGGCGTAGATATCCGCGGCTCCCCGGCGACCCTATACATGTAGATCGCGGTGGTTCCGGGGTAGCTGGGTTTGGACACGCGAAGGGCCCCCTCGCGGAGGCCCTCCCTGGACGGTTGCGGCATCTCCAGGACCTACTCGGCGGGGTGCCCAGCGGTGGCGGATGTCGTGGTTAGACATCGGGCTCACCACCCTCGCGGGGCGCGGCCTGGTCGGCGTCGTTGCCCCGATTCCAACCCTTGGTCTTGAAAACGTTCCGACCCACCAGGTCGTTGGCCCGGCGGGCGGCGTTGATGTAGCGGAAGTTCGCTGTGTCGCGAGCCGTCTTGACGCGTGCGTAGGTCTCGCGGAACTTGATGTCGTCGCTGCGGTCGTTCCATTCGGCGCTGAGCAACTTCCGCTCGGCTTCCTTGGCCGCGCCGATTTCCTTGTTCTCGCGCATCAGGGGGATGAGGGAATCGAGCTTCGCCACCGCCTGGCCGGGGTTCCTGCTGTTGCTGGGGTTCGTCCGGACTTGCTGTCGCAGTTCCTCGAGGCTTGGGTTGCTGGCTGCCATCACACTCACGCTCCACATTGACTCCTAGCTCTATGTATACACCAGATATAGAGATGGTCAAGGGGCATTATAGGCGATGGTGTATCGACTGAGCAGGTCGCATCGAAACGCTTGTATAAAGTTGGCTACCCAACTTTTTGGAAACACCGAGGGGGGCGTCGAGCGGTGCTTATACTCCCTCGGGAGAACTGCGCTCGCCCCGGTGGTGCCGGGAGCTAGATCGCTCCACGGTGGTGCCGGAGGAGCGCACGGTCCTCGGCGAGCACCCGAATGGCGATGACATCCACGCGGACGCCGGACTGCTCGGGGTAGCTGGACGCCCGGAGTTCCTCCAGGGCGACGAGGGTTCCGTCGAGGCTCTCTCCGCTGGGGAAGTCGTCGGGGAGAGCCCCGCTGCGAATGCTGGTGAGCGTCCCCACGAGGGTGTCCCCGTCGATGCTGAGGATGTCGATGGCCGCCGGCAGGGGTTCGTCCTGCGGGAGCACCTGCTGTCCGATGCGGTCGAGGTAGGCCCTCGCGGCCGCGATGCCACGCTCCTGGATGTCGTTCATTGGTCCTCCTTGGTCGGGAGGAGCCTAGATCGACGCTCTGACGATCGGGACGGACTAGCCCTTCACCACGGCATCTAACGCATCGGTGAAGCGCTTCAGATCCTGTGGCGGGTCCTGCGTGTAGAAGGGCAGTCCCCAGACCAGGTAGTCGTTGTCATCGGCGAACTTCTTGACCGGCTCGGCGTCCCGCTCCAGCCGCCGGAGCAAATCCTCCTTCCAGCGGTCCTTCTCCACGAGATGCCCACCCTTGGGTTCGACAAAGATCTGGAACTGCTCGAAGCCCTCGGACTTGCTCCGGTGGAGGATGAGCAGGAAGTCGGGCTGGAACGGCCTGCCCGTGTCGAAGTCGTAGATCGAGAACTGCCCCTCGTTGCGGAGCACGAGAACCAGGTCATAGGTGGCCCGGAGTTCCTCAACGCGGCGATTGAAGTAGACCAGGAAGGCCTTCTCCTCGGTCGTGCCGTAGTTCTCCTCGTAGCCGAACCAGTCGAGCCGGCTCAGGTCGAGCTTCAGGTCCTCACGGACGATGCTCTGGGGAATCCCTACGCCGTCGCCTTTGGGATCCGCTTTCTGGCAGTGGCGGTCGGTGATTACCGTGTGGAGCGGCCGGGCGAGGAACTCCCGTGTGCCGAAGTGCTCGAGGCTGAGGTCCTTGAGGTCGTCGCCGACCTGGCGGAGAACCTCCTCCGCGGCGAAGAGCCACTGCTCCCGGCTAGGAGTCTCCTCCCGGGTCTCGAGGGTCAGCTGAATCGCCCCGAGATAGTCCTCACTGCTGGCGAACTCGGAGAGCGAGGTCAGCGTGGGAAGCACCGCGCTCAGCCGGTCGAAGCGGAGTCGCTCGCTGCGGCGGAGGGCCGTGTCCAGCACGGCCGCAGGAAGCTCGGCGAGCTTCACCGTGCGACGGTGAAGCTCCACCGTGGTCTCCACATCGCCGCCGAACGCTTCTCCGGTGCGGCTCGCGCCGCTGGCACCGCGGATGGTGAATTGCCGGCTGCGGGTGCTCTCGGGCAGCTGCGTGATGTCCTCCCGGCTGCGTGCCCGACGCTCGTTCAGGAACACCCAGCCCTCGCGGTAGAGGTCGCTCTTCGCGAAGTCCTCCTTGAGTTTGTAGTGGACCTCCACAGCCCGCTCGGGCAGCGCTCCGGTCTGCCGCAGCGCCGTGCGGAGGCCCGAGATGTAGTCGCTGTTGGTGGCGCTGTGGTAGTAGAGCTCCTCGCAGATGCGGAGCTCGTTCTCCAGGTCATCGTCGAACTTGCGACGGAATCGGTCCTGCTCGGGCAGCGTCCGGAATGGACAGTAGCGGGCGCCGCGGCCGATGAGCTGTGCCTCCTGAACCGTGGACCGGCCGGGCTTGCCGGCCTTCACATCCCGGGTGTCGTGGAGCCGGACGATGTCGAAGAGGTTGAGCACATCCCAGCCCTCGTTGAGCATATCCACTGCGAAGATGGCTCGGTAGGGATTGTCCCGGGCCTCGAGGGAGTTGACCGCCAGCTGGATGCCCGGTGCGATCTTCTCGCTGTCGATGGCGAGGCAGTGGATGGGCGAGAAGCCCTCCCGGAGCTCCGCGGCGAGCTGGTCCAGCGAGATGTTCTGCGCCTCGAGGAACGCGAAGGCCCGCTGGACCGCCGGGGAGGTGGCATCGGCCGCTAGGTCGCGGAGCACTCCCGCGTGGAGGTCCTCGATGAGCTCCGCGAACTCTGCCGCGAACGCAGTGCTCTCCTTGATGGACTTGGACTTGAGTAGCATCACCGGCTTAATGCTGAGCCGGTGCTTCTCGAAGAGCTTGAGCCGATACTGGCTCAGCACCGCCGCCTGGAGCGCTCGCTGGATGGGGGCCAGGTCCGTCTGGAGGAGCTTAATCTCCTTCGAGTAGCGGTCCTCCCGGTAGCGCGACAGCGGGTAGTCCGCGACAATCTTGTCCTCATACTTTGCCCGGACCTCGGCGTTGCCCAGGTCTGCGGTGGCGGTGAACTCGAGCAGCACATTCTCCCGATGCGAGGCGAAGATTCGGGAGACGGTGTGCTCCCAGCTGCGCTCCACATCCACTTCGCTCTTGCTAAGCCCCTGCTTCGTGAGCGCGTTGATGTGGTGGGCTTCGTCGCTGATGAGCACCACGCGCCGGTTCTCGAAGTCGTCGAAGACGATTCGATTCTCCCGGGGTGTGTTGAGGTCGATGTGGAGTCCCTGGATGGTGGTGAAGCAGATGTTGATCGCACCGGTCAGCGATTGCTTGAAGTTCTCCACCTCGCGGATGGTGATCGATTCTCCGTCTATGCGCACCACATCGTTGAAGAGGAACTTGGGGGAACCCGCGCTGAGGAAGTTCTCCTTGGTCTTCTCGAGCACATTCGTGCTGTTCACGAAGAACAGGAAGTCGCGATAGCCCCGGCGGTAGAGGTAGAGCATCAACCCCGCCATCATCAGCGTCTTGCCGCTACCGGTGGCCATATGAAAGAGCGCTTGCGCGGGATACTGCCGCAGTGCCTCGGTCTCGAAGTAGCGGGTGAAGTCCTGGAGCGCCTCGGTCTGGTAGGGACGCAGCTCGAAGTCCGGACACAGCCCGTCGGTGAGGTAGTCCGGGAGCGGCTCTCGCGGGGTCATCTCCGCCAGGAAGGCGAGCTTCTCGTAGAGGTTCTGACTCACAGCAGCGACGCTCCCGGCTCGGCATCGACGGATTGCGCATCGGTCAGACCGTAGAAGCTGCGGGTGAATTTCCTATCCTCGTCGCCAATCGCGTAGTCCGCATCGTCGATGTCGCAGAGATTCACATAGAGCCGGTTCTTGTCGAGCACGGCGATGATGAGATGCTGCTGCTGCTCAAAGCTCAGCGCACCGAACTTCTCCAAATCGAATTGGTCCGGCAACACTCGGTAGCTGACGAAGCCCGTGTCCCGGACCTCCTCCCAGATGGCGATGAGTTCCTCTGTGGTCTTGGACTCCCGGGCGCGGTCGACGAGAGAACTGTTGAGCTGGCTGAGTCCGCAGTAGACGAAGCTTCCGCCGCCCTTCCAGTTCACATCCTTCGAGATGCCGATGGAGTCTCCCGCGATGACCTGTTCCATCCGCGGCACGACCTTGGTGTCGATGTAGTCCATCTGCTCGATGCCGATGTAGCGGCGGCCCAGCTTGTGCGCTGCGGCGCAGGTCGTTCCACCGCCCGCGAAGAAGTCGAGCACCAGGTCGCCGGGGTCGGTGGCGGTCTCGATAATTCGCTGGAGCAGCTTCTCCGGCTTCTGGCCGTCGACGCCGGTCTTCTCCTTGGTGAAGCTGATGATCTGGATCGAGTTCAGCTCATCGAAGTTGCTGCTGTTCCAGGTGTCCTCGAGCGGGTAGCCCTTCCCGACGGACCCGTCCCTGCGCTCGTAGCCCTCGGGGTATGGGATGTAGGTCTTGTTGAACTTGTAGTCCGGTCCATTGGAGTAGAAGAGAATCGTGTCGTGATTTCGAATGAAGTTGTTCTTGATGCCGGTCTTGTAGCCGGAGACCCAACCGATTCGCCAGATGATCTCGCGGCGGAAGTTCTCGATGCCAAACACCTCGTCGCAGAGCACCTTCGCGTAGTGGACGCAGTTGTAGTCGAGGTGGATGTAGATCGTGCCGGTGGGAGCGAGAAGCCGCTGTGCCAGCTCGAGGCGATTGCGCATGAAGGTCAACCAGGACGACATCTGGAAGCGGTCGTTGTAGAGGAAGCTGTCATTCCCCGTGTTGAACGGTGGATCTATGTAGCAGAGCTGGACCTTACCCTCGAAGCGCGGCAGTAGCGAGGCAATTCCGAAGAGGTTGTTGCCCTTGATGATGAGGTTGTCGTCGTCGCCGAAGTCGGTGGCAGGCGCCGACCCGCCCTTGCTGAACCGCATCGCTCCCGCAAGCACCTTCGGGTGGAGCAGACGATCAACTTGGTCCGGTGCCAGGGTCTCGTTGTAGAACAGCTCGTTGCGCTTCTCATCCTCCTTGGATTGGTCGCCCTCGAGGACGCAGTCCTTGAAGGGCCAGACGAGCTCGACATCGGAGCCGTTGGCGATGCTGCGGCCGCGACCGTTGACGAGTCCGATGTTCTGCGAGAAGCGAGTGAAGCTGTCCGGGAGGAACTCCCGGTTGCTCACCACCCAGCCGAACTCCTGCTTGTCGAAGACCTGGATGCCGTCGACCTCGGTGAAGAAGCGAGGCCGAAGCTCGTCGTTCCCCAGGAGCAACCGGAGTAGCTCCGGATCCATCTTGTGCCCCAGTTCCATCGCCGCGTTGCGGAGGAATTCGCCATCGGCGGAGAAGAGTCGCGCGTCCTGCTTGAGCACCCCGAGCAGCCGGTCGGTGAAGTCGATCGGCGCTTCGCTTTGGTCGGTCATTCGAACCCCCCAGGATCATTCGTGTGTCGATCCGCGGAGCATTCTGAGCTCCAGGTCTGACGCACTCACAGCATAGGGCACCGGCATCAGAAGAAGTGGCACGGAGGTCCACCGACCACGAGGTCTAGAAGGGGATGTCCTCGCCGTCGAATTCCTCCGGCTCCGCCTCCGGTGCCGAGGGCGCTGCGACGAGCTTGTGGCCACGCTCGCAGGCGGAGCAGTTGTAGTAGCGGTCGCCGCTGCGTTCATCCTCGTAGTAGTCCACCACCGTGGTGAGCTGATGGTCCGCCTCCCAGCAGACACGGCAGAAGGGCTGCTTGCGGTCCGTGTCCGTCGCCCGGTAGTAGAGGCCACCCTCGAAGACGAATTCCCTTTCCTTCCTCAGCTCCGTTCGCAGATTCCTGAGTTCCGTGTTTGCCTGCTCCAGGATGTGCTCCAGATTCTCCCGATCCACATCCCGCTCGCGGATGGAACTCCGGTGGTCGCTGGCCTGACGCCGGAGTTGGCGGCGGAAGGATGCCACCGTCCAGCCGAAGCCCACGAAGCCCAGCGTGAGGAGCGTGAGATAGCCCCAGAGGGGGAGCGTGATGGCCTGTGCGAAGACGGCCGGCCAGACCACGACAGCGATTCCCCCGATTGCCATCGCGACGAGACTCGCGACGATGCCGAGGATGAGGCTCCGGAGGTCGTTGCCGTCGGAGGGCTTCGCCGGTGTGGCGGTTGGCTCTTCGCTCACTGCGGACTCCAATCCCGAGGGATGAACGCGCTCGTAGCATAGGACACCGCCGCCAGAAGTCGCGGCCCGCGGCAAACAAGGTCTGCTCAGAGAGCCGGCCCCAAGACGCTGGTCCGGGCCCTAGTCCCGGCGGCCCTTCTGCTTCTTGAGGGCGCTCGTGATGGTATCCACCACGATTCCGATGCTCTGGATCGACTCCGAGAGGTTCGCTGCGGTGATGCTCCCGTTGCTGACTTCGGAGTAGAACTGCGCGGCGAGAATCCCCTTTGATTTCCCCTTCGCATACTCGCCGTTGCTCTCGGTGTAGGTCAGATCTGCGTCCGAGAGCACCCAGTGCTTGAAGTCGTCGAGCGTGAGCACATCCTCGATGCTGCTTCCCACTGGCAGCGTCAGCAGGTCATTGGCGGCGAGGTCGTCGCGGCCGGGGTAGAGGTGCTTCTTGATGTCTCGTATGGCCCGCACCCCAGCGTCGTCGTTGTCCACGAAGACGATGTAGCGCAGACCCCAGCCGGTGAGGAGGTTCGCGAACTTGCCCACGGTCGCGGCGCCGTTCCCGGGGAGGAAATGAACCTTGGCCTTCTCCTGGGTGATGAGCCAGAAGGCCCGCAGGTAGTGGTAGGCACTCACCTCTTCGAGCAGCACGTTGTCCGTGCGGTGGATGACCTGCTGATGGCTGAGATCCGCTCCGATGGCGGTGTAGACCGGGAACAGCGAATCCTCGTTCTCGGCGCCGAGGCGGTGAACATCCTTCACCAGCGTGGGGCTACTCTCGTCCTCGTCATCGCTGCGCTCGGCGACCAGGATGCGGCCTAGCTCCTCGATGTTGATGAGGAACGGTGAATGCGTCGTGTAGATGACCTGGATGTCCTTCTTCAGGGCCTCCAGCACCTTAAGCACATTAGCCTGCGCTCTCGCGTGGAGGCTTCCGCCGGGTTCGTCGATGAGGAAGAAAGTCCGGCCACCGGACCCGTCGCTCTTCTTAGCACTGGCCCGCAGCTGAAGGTAGAAGCTGAGGAACCACTGGAGACCCTTGCTACGTTGCTTGAGATGAAGTTTCTCCTTGTTGTCGTTGACCAGGAATTCCAGGTAGGGATCCCCACCCCGGCCCGACTCCACATCGTGGCGCTTGAGCACACACTCGAAGCTGACTTTGCTCTGCTTACCGACGGTCTGCTCCCAGAAGCCCTGGAAGTCCTCGGTGATGCGTTCGCTGGCATCGCTGAGCCGGCGATTCTCGCCCCGCTCCTTGTGGGGATTACCGAGATTAGTGGTCTCCAACTCGGCGACGACGATGAAGTTCCGCACCGCCTGGAGTCCCTCCGCCTCGGAGGTCTCCTCCTGGATATCGGAGAGGTCGATACGGTCCGGCAGCAGACTGGCGTCGTCGTTGAACAGTGTGAAGTCCGGCGTCAGATCCAGAACCTCCCGGGCAAACTGCTTGCTGGAGACAGGCCCGACGACGGTATCACCCTCCGTGGAAGCGTCCTCTTCGGGAAAGAACTCGGCGAGATGCTGCTCCGGGTCGAGCACGGGTTCCAGAGGTTGGAGCTCCGAGTCCCAGGTTCGCAGCAGATTGATGCGCATTCTCCGCTCCTTGAGCTCCCCGTCGAGGGAGGGTGGCAGGTCCAATCCCTCGAAGAACTTCGATGGCCGGACCGGGAGTTCGAAGCTGAGGTAGATCTCTGGGGTGGAATCATCACTGCGCTGATCGTCCTGGGTAATGTCCTCACTTTGGAATGCTTCAATCGCCCGAAGCACCGAGGTCTTGCCGGCCTCGTTCTGACCCACCAGGGCGGTGATGCCATCGGCGGACAGGTCCACCCAGCCCGTGTCCACGATGCTTCGGAAGTTCCGGATCCGGAATGCGGCGATTCTCATGGTCAATCCCCTCAGCTGAGCCCCCGGGCGTTTCTCCGTGCGCACCGACAGCATAGGACACCGCACTGACGATGTCGCAGTCGCTCTACCAGTCCTCCCGCGACCACCACGGGGGCGGGTCGTCGGTTGGGTGGGGACAGACAATGTAGTGTCCATCCCCGTCGAACTGCCACCCCTTCTCGGGACCGGGATGAATCGGAGGAGCGTAGCTGTCCTCCACGGCGTAGGAGCGCAGCCAACGCTGTTGCCCGGGGTTCAGCTCCCTCGCCGTCGTGTTCAGGAACGCGGCGAGAAGAAGACCGAGGTGGCGGCGGAACGGCTCTCGATGGTTGAGATAGAGGTCGATGGGACGGTTCTGCTCGTGGCGGCTCCGACCGTGTGCCAACTCATGGATGGCAGTAAGTAGGAGGAATGTGTCCCGTTCGGTCGATCGGCTGCTGAGCTGGATGGTCTGCTCGATGTGGACTCCGTCGAGATTCTCCGGCCACCGGTAGCAGCCCGACCAGTTCCGGGACAGATCCTCGTAGAAGGCCGGCACCTCGATTTGGTAGAGCTCCATCAGCTGCCGGACCGTCTCGACGGCCCACTTCATCCGGATGAGGGCATCCACCGAGTAGGTCTTAAGTAGCGTTCCGTCAGAGAGAATTATCGCGAAATTGTGCTTGCGAAATTCTGGGTGGCGCCAGGTGGGATGTTCCGCTCTCCAGCGGTCCCAGGGAAATTGTGGTGAAAGTGCCAGAAAATTGTCCAGGTTCCGCGGGTCGCGAAGCTCCGGGGTCAGGATGACGAGCCGGCCGGTCAGTTCCCGGCGGAGCTCGAGACGCCGCTTCTCCCGCTCGGATTCCGACAGACCCGCTCCTGATACCAGGATTGGGCATATGGGGTCTCCTAAGCGATTCTGTGGGCTCCTGGACGCGATCCTTTCGGGGGCTGTGGCCGTAGTCATCGCGGTTAGCCCCGATGTTCCGAGCGCTGGCGGGGGTCGACAACCCAGATGCCCTCCGGGAGGCGCTCCATCTCGGGGCACGCGTGGGAATCGGCTACGACGGGAGTCGAGGGGGTGGCGTTGGCCGCACGGAGTCTCCGGATGCCCCAGAGCAAGATGAGCAGCAGCGGCGTCATAGCCAGCGCTGCGAGACCCAGCAGCTGGGCGATGGAGGGGGTAATCATCCCGCGTTCGCCTCCGTGCCGCGGTTGAGGAGGTGTTCCTCGAGGCGGTGGCCGAGGTCGTCGAGGGTGTCGCGGACCCAGGTGCTCGGATCGGGTTCCCGGCGAAGCTCCTCGGCGACCAGCAGGTGGAGGTCATCCGGGAGTGCGGGGAAGTCGGCGGGGACATTCCCGTAGGCGGCTCCCACCGCTCGGAGCTCCAGATAGTCGTGGTGGAGTGCCAGGATGCGGGCCCGCTGGATGCTGTCCTCGGGGAGCGTGGCGAGCATCCTCGGTGGGGCGAACCATTTGCCGGGCTCCAGGTGCTCTCCGAGGGGTCCGGCGAGGAGTTCATCGAGGGCGGTCTGGAGATGCTGCTGCGGTCGATCCTGCTCGCCGCCGATGTGGCCCAGCTCCCGGTAGGTCTCGGCGTTGGTGAGCACCGCGAGGTGAAGGTAGGCCCTGTTGAGATCTCGCTGGGTGGGGTCTCCGCCGTCGCCGACGGTGAGCAGCTGTGCGATGTGGAAGACCTCGGGGTGGGACTGGATCTCGGCGAGCTTCTCCTGGAAGACCCGGAGGACCATCTTCTCGGTGTCGTTGAGCCGCGCCGTGGGTCTCCTGAGCCGGACCACGCAGTCGTTGCTGAGCTGCCGGAGGACATCGAAGTCCTCGAGGAGCTTCACCATCTCCATCGAGCGGATTTCCTCGTCGAGCTGGGCTATTTCCTCCGCGGGAGCGGGGTTCTTCCTGTGTCGGCGCACATAAGCGATAGCCCTTGTCTCAGCGAGGGAGAGACCATCTCCGGCGAGACCCTTCGTCTTGACACGGTTCTGCGACATATAGATGACACCCATTAGATTTCGTCCAGATAGACATTGTCGGCCTCGACGAAGCCCTGCGCGGGGAGCCCAGCCTTGGGGAGACGAACCTTGACCTGTGCCTCGAGGTTGCTGATGGTGTCGCGATAGCCGGCGAGGGTCTCGTCGAGCTTGCCGGGGCGGGCCAGGCCACGAACCTCGTTGCCGATGGCCCGGGACAGAATCTCCGTGCTTCGCTCGTAGGCCCCGAGGATGGACTTCATCCGCTTGTAGGGCACCTGAACCTCGGTGAACTGGGTCTTGTATATCAGGCTGCCCCGCTGAGTCTCGAGGCGCGAGATCTGGTCGTGGAGCTTGGTGGGGCCCTCCACGCGCCCCGGCAGGACCTTGCCGCCCTCGAGGAGCTCGGTTCGCTGCTCCTGGAGCGGGGTGATGCGGGAGTTGAGTGTCTGGATCTCGCGGTGGAAGCCATAGGCCCTGAGTAGCGACTGATTCGGGGAGAGCAAGCGTTCGATCGCGGTGCCGCGGGTGTTCCGAATCGCGGCGGTGTAGTGGGCGGAGATGTCCCGGCGCTGCTCCGGGGTGGCACCCTCGAGCAGGGCGGGGAGCTGGTCCAGGCTTTCGACTGCTTCGTCGATGCTGGCGAAGGCCGGGAGGCTGAGGTGGACGGTCGGAGTGGCGGTCTTCGCGGACTCGACGGCGGCGCACGCGGGGACCTCGATGGGGGCTTCCTCGACGACGGGGTCCGGTGCTTGGGCGGTGGTCGCCGTGCCGGTGCTGGTGAGGTAGGTCCTTGCGACTGTCTTGATTCCCATCGTTGTCTCCGATACTCCAATTCCTAGCAGATATTATAGCAGATTCCATAGGCAAGTCAAACGGGAAAGTATAGAATGGTCGTTATAGTGTTCGGACGATTTCGGCGTCCCGGACAGCCGACGGGAACCCGAAGGTTCCCGTCCAAGAGCGAGCTATGGGGTAGAGCGCGAGGAGGTGCTAGGCCGCCACCGACGGGGATGCGCTGGGTGTCGGACTACCGTAGTTGTCCCAGGAACCGCGGGGCGCCACGGGCGGCGCATATGTGTCGCCCTTGGCAAATCCAGCGATCTCCTCGCGCTCCCATTCGGTGTAGAGCGCTCCCTCGGTGAAGGCCCAGTCCAGCATCTCGCCGAAGACCCGCTTGAAATCGGGACCGTGGTTCATCTCCTTGAGATGACCTACCTCATGGACCAGCGTATACAACACCCGCTGGTTGGTGCTGGGCTTGTCGAGGATGATCGCCTGGCGCTCGTCGCCGAAGGTCGCATTGTGCCGGCTGACGAAGCAGGCTCCCAGCGTGCGGCTGCCGAACTTGCCACCACCGCTTCTCTTCTCGGCGAGCGTTCCCAGCTTGAGACCGTTCTCGGCGAGCAGCGGGAGGAGGTAGTCGTTGGCGAGGTCGATGAGCTCCGCGAGGCGGCTTATCGAGTAGGCCTTCACCTCGACCTGCTGGCCCGGATAGGCGGGATTGTCCACGACTGCGCTGTGCGGATACTTCACATCATCCGGATGCTTGCCGTGGTAGCCCTCATCGTGGATGTCGATCGGCTTGGGCTGAATCGCCGGTTTGGGCGGAGCGACGCGGGACTTCGTTCGGACTCCCATCTACTCCACCTCCCACCTATAACGAGGTATAGCATAAACGCTAGACTTGTCAAGCGAGGACGCTGATAAGGTCGCTGTAATGTGCTATACTGATGGGTAGAGACAGACCAGGGGGAAGCGGTGATGACGAGGACCAGCGAGGCACGGGTGGAGAGCTACCGGCGGGTGCTGGGTCTGGGCACCGACGCCACGCCCGAGACCGTGCGGATCAACTACCGCGGACGGATGCGCCGAGCACATCCGGATGCCGGCGGCAGCGAGGAGAAGGCGAAGGCCCTGAACGAGGCCAGAGACTTCTTCGTTGCGAATCCCGAGCGGATTGCGCCCCCGGCCACGCCCACGGCAACCCGGACGGCACCCCAGTCCCAACCCCAACCCCGGCCGACGCCGAGGACAGCTCCAACACCGAGAACACCCCCAGCGCCCCGGCCGACACCGAGGCCGGCACAGACGCCGGCACCGACGCCCGCCACGCCGAGCGCAGCGGTAGCAGCGACGGTTCCCACCACTCCGCCGTCGAATTCGGGGGGTCTCACCGCGGCGGCATCCGGCGGTTGGGTGGTGTTCAATGGTGCCGTCCGGGTTCTCTCCTACCTGGTGGTCGCCTACTTCGCGCTGATTGCCGTCGCCCTCGTGGGTTGGCTGCTGACGGCGGGGCTTCCCTGGCTCCGCGGAATCATCGCCATCGCCTGGCCGTCCTAGAATCCACACATACTACATATAGCGGCGAGTGGCGGAGCGGAGGCCCCAGACACTAGATGTTGTGGTAGGGCGATGGTGGCTACCATATGTTGTGGGTGCCACAAGATCTTATATAGTAGTCGCCCAGGCGCCCGACTTACTCTGCTTGAAGATCCTCTTCTTTAAGCAGGATCCGGGGCAGGTCAAGCCCCGCGGTGAGAAGGAGCGGCGGTGCCCGGTCCGCGGGCTTCCCCCGTTGCGATCTACCGGACGGTCGGGTCCATCCCGACATCGCCGCGGAGGAGTCTCCTCACCTGGTTGCCAGGCTGCTGAGTCGCCGGCGCTACCTGGACATCTCTAGTCAAAGGGAATGGATGTTCTGGATTTCGCAGCGCTCTTGCTCTGGGAGACCCTGCGATGGGGAGACAGGGGCTGGGGGAGAGGTCCTAATCCTGGAGTCTTTCCCCGGTTCGGAATTTCCCCTGTCTCTAGAGACTACGGAGCTGTCGGTGATCTCCGGAGACAGCCTCCACTTCCACAGGAGCAGCCCGGGTGGAGATTTCTAGGTCTTAGTTCTTAAGATCCTAAGACCAGACGCGCCCGCGCGAGGCAGAGCGTCCCCGGACAGCTCGGGGATGTAAATTCCTACCGAGTTAGTAGTATATGACCCTCAGAGCCGCTGAGAGGACGGACAATCCAGCCTTCGGGCACTTGGACGGGGTAGTGGCGATTCCGCACGCTGGCGGGCTCTCGACCCCACTACAGCGGGGTTTCACC
>Ga0209748_1000240_pt1 | contig 32286 bp, 33 predicted proteins | sample BarGraIncu00421A_FD_185490 | JGI IMG/M metagenome (GOLD analysis project Ga0209748, IMG submission 185490) | Arctic peat soil microbial communities from Barrow, Alaska - Barrow Graham LP Incubations 004-21A (SPAdes) (version 2) | ecosystem: Environmental > Terrestrial > Soil > Wetlands > Peat... | reverse complement strand
GCCTGCGTAAGTGCTATCAGGGCTATCCATCTGAGCCGACTTCGCTTCGTCAGGGCGTGTCGCGCCAGGGTCGTCTGGCGCGGGGGCGGTCCAAGCTAGGCGGGTGGCCTCGGTTTCCGGGAGGGGCCGACCGGACCGTCTTCGGCTTGGAGCGCGCAATGAGCTGCTGGTAACGGACTGGGTCGTGGCCGATGGCCAGTTGGAGCACCCGGTAGAAGACCAGACCGCGGCTGCGTGAGCGGCGACGGTTGAACCGGAAGCAGAACTCGTCCAGGTAACCAGGCAGGTGCTCGATGTGCACCGCGCCTTGGTGGGTGGAAAGCAGCCACCGTTTGGCCAGGGACGCGATGCGGTGCACTCCCGGCAGCAGCTTGCCGATGTCCTCGCCCAGGGCCTTGGCGGCGCGTTGACTGCGCCGATCATGGGGGTAGCCGACCTTGTCGATGCCCAGGTAACCGGACCATCCGTCGGTGATCACGGTGGACCCTGGGGCGATGTTGTCGGTGATGAACGTGTGCAGCGTGCGGGCAGACCCATCGGGAATGACGCGCATCCGACATCGCCCAAAACCCTTGGGAGACCTCACTTCCACGGCTACTGCCACCAGCGCCTTCTTGCCCCTGGCCCGGCCGCCGGCCAGCCCGGCCTCCTCGCCACCGATGTAGGTCTCGTCGACCTCCACCTGCCCGGATAGCAGTTCTCGGCCGGGCCTGATCAGCACTGAACGCAGCCGGTGCAGCATCGCCCACGCGGTCTGGTACGAGCCGATCTGCAACGTCCGCTTCACCGCCAACGCCGAGACACCGTCCTTGGCCGTGGCGAACTCCCAGCAGACCTGAAACCACACCGTCAACGGCGTCCGACGTCGGTCGAACAGCGTGCCCGCCGTCACCGCCGTCTGAGCCTTGCATCTGGTGCACTTGAAGCTGCCGTCCGAGACCCGCCAACCCCCGACATTTTCACATCGTGGGCAGACGAACCCGTCCGGCCAGCGCAGCCACTCCAGATAGTCCAAGCAGTCCGCGTCCGTGGCGAACCATGACTGGAACTCGCCTAGCGAACGCGGGTACTGGGCACCACCCTGCGAGTCGCGATAATGCATCACACCAGTGTAGTCGGCTCAGATGGATAGCCCTGATCGGGATTATGCCGATGTAGGTGGTGTCGTCGCTGCTCAGGGCTGTGACGGTGGTTGTGAGGTCGGCATAATCCGACGGCGTCGAGAGGCGACTTTGCTACTGCGCGACCCATCGCGCCCAGCGGACGCAGCCGCGCGCGCCCTACGTCCAGACACTGCAAATATCTCCAGAAACGCAGCTGTACAAGGGTTTCCGTCGGTCTTTCGCATCGCCGCTAGTTGTCACGATAACCGAGGACCCTGCGTCGATGTCACACGGCGCGCATCGCAGGGTTCCGGTTGAGGTGGCGGATTATGCGGACCTCCTTGATCCGAAATCCTTACACTGCACGCAAATGCGCGTCCAAGTCGGCATAATCCCGATATCGGCATAACAGCTCCTATGCCGACGTCGGCATAACTCGTGGGATATCACCAAGCTCGCCGGGCCGGTCAAGGGCAAGTACTTCGACGCGTACGTGATGATCGACATCTACTCCCGTTACATCGTCGGAGCCGTCGTCCACGCCCACGAGTCGGGCCCGTTGGCGGTGGAGATGATGAAGGAGATCTTCGGTATCCACGGGATCCCGCAGGTCGTCCACGCCGACCGTGGCACGTCGATGACCTCCAAGACCGTCGCAACGCTGCTGTCGGACCTGGAGGTCACGAGGTCACACTCACGCCCGAAAGTCTCGAACGACAATCCCTACAGCGAGGCCTGGTTCAAGACCCTGAAGTACGCCCCGACCTTCCCGGAACGTTTTGGCTGCCTGGCGGATGCTCGAGGCTTCCTGGCCGATTTTGTTCAGTGGTACAACCACGAACACAAGCATTCCGGCATTGGCCTTCACAGCCCAGCCGACGTCCACTACGGCCTGGCAGCAGCCAAGGCCACCGACCGGGCGGCCACCCTGACCATCGCCCGAGCGGCCAACCCCGAACGCTTCAGCAGTTCGACCCCACCCAAAATCCTTCATCTTCCAGGCTCGGCCTGGATCAACCCGCCACTACCGGTTCAACCAGCCGCTTAACTCCCTTTGGCCTCAACCGCCTTGACAAATACCGGTTCAGCAGGGGAAACGGGTACCACCGGGTAACACTGACCAGTAATAATGGCAGCGTTTCAGGGGTTGTGAAGTTCATGCCCGCCGCCACGGGGTAAGTTGCCGGGGTGCGTATCGCTCTCACCGGATCCATTGCCACTGACCACCTGATGACCTACAAGGGCCGGTTTGCCGACTCCCTGGTCGTTGACCAGCTGGACAAGATCGCCCTGTCCTTCCTGGTCGAGGACCTCGAGATACATCGCGGCGGGGTTGCCGCCAACATTGCGTTTGGCATGGCCAACCTCGGTCAGGCTCCAATTCTGGTCGGAGCCGCAGGGGAGGACTTCTCGGACTACCGGTCGTGGTTGGAGCGTCACGGCGTCGACTGTGAATCCGTTCGCATCTCCGAGACCCGCCATACCGCACGTTTCGTCTGTACGACCGACGACCACATGGCTCAGATTGCCACGTTCTATGCGGGCGCCATGAGCGAGGCCCGCGAGATCGAGCTGGGCCCGGTTTCAGCCCGGGTCGGCGGACTGGATCTTGCGGTCATCAGCTCCAACGACCCCGAGGCCATGCTGCGTCACACGGAGGAGTGCCGGACCCGCAAGATCCCGTTCGCCGCTGACCCGTCCCAGCAGCTGGCCTTCATGGATGGCGAGTCGATCCGTGAGCTGATCGACGGCGCGACCTTCCTGTTCACCAACGAGTACGAAGCGGCGCTCACTGAGCAGAAGACTGGTTGGAGCAGGGACGAGATCGCCGATCGTGTCCAGACGCGGGTCATCACCAAGGGCAAGAACGGTGTGCTCATAGCCGCCCGCGGCGAAAGCCCGATCGAGGTCACGATCGCCAATGAGGTGCGCAAGGCTGACCCGACCGGGGTGGGCGACGCTTTTCGCGCCGGCTTCCTCACCGGTCTGGCCTGGGGGCTGGCTCACGAACGTTCGGCGCAGGTCGGCTCGATGCTGGCGACTTATGTCGTGGAGACAGTTGGCACGCAGGAGTACGAGCTGGGCCGCCGGCGGTTCCTCGAGCGGTTCACGCAGGCCTACGGCGTGCAGGCCTGCTCAGAGATCGAGCCCCACCTCACCTGCCCGCGCCCCTGACCTGTTGACCTGATCCGGATGCCGATCGAGCCTCCGCCCTCGCGCTGGCAGCTGGACCTCGACCAGGCCACACCGCAGGACGACCTGGTGGGCATCGGCGCCGATCTTGAGCCCGGCACGGTGCTCATGGCCTACCGCGCCGGGTTGTTCCCGATGGGGCTTGGTGATGGAGGCAGCGCACCGACAGGGTGGTGGTCGCCGGACCCGCGTGGCGTGTTGTTGCCCGGCCACGTCATGATCAGCCGTTCCCTGCGGAGGTCGCTGCGTCATTTCGACATCCGCGTCGACACCGCCTTTTCGGAAGTCATGGCGGGCTGTGCAGACCCCTCCAGGGAGGGATCCTGGATCACGCCGGCGATCACCACGGCATACACGCGCCTGCATGAGCTCGGATGGGCGCACTCGGTCGAGGCGTGGCGTGACGGTGAGCTGCTCGGTGGCCTGTACGGACTGGCCCTCGGTGGGCTGTTCGCGGGGGAGTCGATGTTCCATCGCGCGACCGACGCGTCCAAGTGCGCGCTGGTCGGGCTGGCAGATCTGGTTTTCGCGGACGGGGACCCACGACGGATGATCGACGTCCAGTGGGCCACCCCACATCTTGCGAGCCTTGGGATCACCGAGATCCCGCGCACTGACTACATCGCACGGCTCGAGCGTTCCCTCCCGCTGCCGGTTCCGCCGGCCTTCGATCGCTGAGGCGGGGTGAGAACGACGAAGCGCAGGTATGCCGGGTGGACACCTTCCGCCGGCGGGCCGCCCGTCCCGGACGAGTCGGTGACGTCGGGCAGCTCGGTCATCTCGCGAAGCTCGTGGCCCCGCATCCGGCACCAGGCCGGGATGTCGTAACGAGCCGCCGGGTCACTTGCCAGCACGACGATCCAGGTGCCGGCCGGCGCGTCCCGGGCGGCCGCAGCGAGGCGAATCACCGGCAGCGGGCAGCGTAGCCCGCGCGCGTCGACCTCGATCGGGTCCACAAGGTCTGAGGCCGGGCTCACAGGTCTGCGGCCCCGAGATGGGCCCGGACGGCCGCGACAGCTTCGGGCAGCTCCGCAATGAACCGGCTGACGTCGTCATCGAGGGTCGGGGCGATCGGGTCCAACGGGAGGGTGACTCGAACGTTCCCGTGGGTGAGCACCCCCATTGCAGCCAGGACATGACTTGGCTCGAGCATGCTGGAGGTGCAGGCCGAGCCGGAGCCGACGGCAAATCCCCGACGGTCGAGCTCGATCACCAACGCCTCCCCGTCGACATAGAGCAGGGAGAACGTCAGGACGTGAGGCAGGCGGTCGTCCGGGTCACCGACGACTTCCACATCAGGCAGGTCGTGCGCCGCCGCGCGAAGTCGCCCGATGACGGCGGACGACGAGACGCTCTGCTCCGCGCGGTTTGCCTCGGTCTGTCGCCACCCCTCGGCCGCCGCCAGCGCGAGCGCGAGCACGGGCTCGACGTCGGTGCGCCCGTGCTCGACCTCACTGACCGGGCCGGGACGGCGCCACCGCGTGCGCTCGGGGACGACCAACACCCCCAGACCGCTTGGGCCACCCCAGGACTTCGCATCCCCGGCCAGGACGTCGAAGTGCTCAGGGGTCGCGTCACGCCCCAGGGATGCCATGGCGTCCACCAGCAGCGGTACTCCGTGTGCCTGGCACTGTTCCAGTGCCCGATCGAGGGGCTGACGCGTGCCGACCTCCCCGTTGGCGGACTGAACCGCAGCCAGAACCGTGCCGGGCACGGCGACCGCCTGTTCGAAGGCGGACAGGTCAACCCGTCCCAACCAGTCCACGGGTACCTCGTCAAACAGCGATGGATCCTGCGCTGCGGCGGCGTGGTACCGGCCCGTGGCCAGGATCGCGGAGTGTTCGACGGCGGTGGCGACCAGGCGTGCGCCACGGCGCCGGCCGGCATACCGTAGTCCCTCCAGCCCGGTCCGAAGTGCTGTCGGGCCCGAGGGCAGGAACGAGAGCTCGGAGGGGCGTACACCCAGTCCCTGGGCCAGCACTTCGCGCGCCTGGTCCAGGAGGGCCCGGGCACCGCGACCCTCGGCGTACAGCCGTCGCGGGTCGGCCCAACCTGCGTCCAGCGCCGCCATCAGGGTCGTCCGGGCGGCGGGCAACATCGGCGAGCTGACCGCGTCCAGCAGGACACGGGGCAGGCGCGCCGGCACGTCGCCAACTCGATGTTGCGCCACGCCCTGAGGTTAGTCCAATTCCGGCCCCACTAAAGCGTGTCGTCATAGTAGGGTTTCGCCGTTGGCTGGTCACTGACTATCGGAGGGTTCACACCTTGCCTTGGCGCGACGGCACTTCGGCCCGCATGAAGCGGCGGGCACTGATATCCACCGGTCTTGCTGTGGCCTGCGCTGTGGCACTCAGCGGCTGCGGCGAGTCGGTCAAGCGTGGCCTCCTGCCTCAGGGCGTGACCAGCGAGAGCGGAAGCATCATCACCTTCTGGAACGGCTCGTGGCTGGCTGCCCTCGGCGTTGGCGTGCTGGTCTGGGGGCTGATTCTATGGTGCGTGGTCGCCTACCGTCGCAAGAAGGACGACGTCGGGCTGCCCGAGCAGCTGCGCTACAACGTGCCGATCGAGATTCTCTATACGGTCGTCCCGGTGTTCATGGTCGCCGTCCTGTTCTTCTACACCGCGAAGCTCGAGTCGGCCCAGATGGCGGTTACCCAGAAGCCGGACGTCACCATCAACGTTGTCGCCAAGCAGTGGAACTGGGACTTCAACTACATCGAGGCCGGCACCTACGAGTCCAACACCATGGTTGCGCTGACCGGCAAGCCGGGAGTTGCCGCCACGCTGCCGGCGCTGTACCTTCCCGTGAACCAGCAGGTCGAGTTCGTCCTCACCTCTCGCGACGTCGACCACTCGTTCTGGGTGCCGCAGTTTCTCCGGAAGCTGGACGTCATACCGGGCAAAGTCAACCGGTTCCAGATCAAGCCCACGGAGATCGGCACGTTCCAGGGCAAGTGCGCCGAGCTGTGCGGGGCCTACCACTCGGCCATGTTGTTCCAGGTCAGGGTTGTCTCCATGGCGGACTACCAGGCGCACATGGCCGAGCTCAGGGCAAAGGGCAACATCGGCATGCTCTCCAACAGCCTGAGCCGCGAGAAGATCCAACCGGGCCAGCAGCAGTACCTGCCCACGAACGGGAGCAAGTGATGACCACCGTGAAGCCGGGTGCGGCTGTCCTGTTGGTGCCTGCCACACGTCGTCGGTCGCGCGGTCAGACGGTGGTCAAGTGGGTCACCACGACCGACCACAAGGTGATCGGCAACCTGTACTTCATCACCTCGTTCGCCTTCTTCATGATCGGCGGGCTGCTTGCGCTGCTCATCCGGACCGAGCTGTTCGCCCCCGGGCTGCAGGTCGTGGACAACCCCGAGCAGTACAACCAGCTGTTCACCATGCACGGCACGATCATGCTGCTCCTCTTCGCGACGCCGCTGTTCGCCGGATTCGCCAACGCCCTCATGCCGATCCAGATAGGTGCGCCTGACGTCGCCTTCCCGCGGCTGAACATGCTCGCCTACTGGATGTACCTGTTCGGTGGTCTGATCGCAAGCGCCGGGTTCCTCACGCCTCAGGGCGCGGCGTCCTTCGGCTGGTTCGCCTATGCCCCGCTCTCGGACGTGACGTACAGCCCTGGTCTGGGCGGTGACCTGTGGGTGTTCGGTCTGGCGCTGGGTGGTTTCGGAACGATCCTGGGCGCGGTCAACTTCATCACCACGATCATCTGCCTGCGCGCTCCGGGCATGACGATGTTCCGGATGCCGTTGTTCACCTGGACCATCCTGGTCACCTCGATCATGGTCCTGATGGCCTTCCCGGTGCTGGCCTCCGCGCTGCTGGCCCTGGGGGCTGACCGACGGCTCGGGGCGCACGTGTTCGACCCGGCCAACAGCGGAGCCCTGCTCTGGCAACACCTGTTCTGGTTCTTCGGCCACCCCGAGGTCTACATCATCGCTCTGCCGTTCTTCGGCATCATCAGCGAGATCCTGCCGGTGTTCTCCCGCAAGCCGTTGTTCGGCTACAAGGGCATGATCTTCGCGACCATCGCGATTGCCGCGCTCTCCGTGAGCGTCTGGGCGCACCACATGTATGCGACCGGCCAGGTGCTGCTCCCGTTCTTCGCCATCATGACCATGCTCATAGCCGTGCCGACCGGGGTGAAGTTCTTCAACTGGATCGGCACGATGTGGGGCGGGTCCGTGACGTTCGAGACACCGATGCTGTGGGCGATCGGCTTCCTGGTCACGTTCTTGTTCGGCGGCCTTACCGGTGTCATCCTGTCCAGTCCGCCGTTGGACTTCCAGCTCACCGACTCCTATTTCGTGGTGGCGCACTTCCACTACGTCGTGTTCGGCACCGTCGTGTTCGCCATGTTCGCCGGCTTCTACTTCTGGTGGCCCAAGCTCACCGGCCGGATGCTGGACGAGAAGCTGGGCAAGATTCACTTCTGGATGCTGTTCATCGGTTTCCAGACGACGTTCCTGATCCAGCATCTGCTCGGAATCAGGGGTATGCCGCGTCGCTATGCGGACTACCTGCCCGAGGACGGCTTCACCTGGATGAACCAGCTTTCCAGTGTCGGCGCCTTCCTGCTGGGCGCTTCGACGATTCCCTTCCTCTACAACGTGTGGAAGACGTATCGCACAGCGCCGTTGGTCGAGACCGACGACCCGTGGGGCTATGGCGGGTCGTTGGAGTGGGCAACCTCGTGCCCCCCGCCGCGACACAACTTCGTGTCGATCCCGCGGATCCGCTCTGAGCGCCCGGCGTTCGACCTGCACCATCCCGAGGCCGCTCAGTACGATGCGCCGGTGGCCGACAAGAACGTTCTGGACACCTTGTTGGGCGGCCCTGATCGCGACAACGCCGGGGCAGCCGGACAAAGAACTGTGCCGACAGGCAGCAGCGATGACGAGAACGAGAAGGGCGATGACCCGCGATGAAGGTCGAGTTCAGGCTGTTCGTCGTGATCGGTGTCTTCTTCACGGTCGTGGGGCTCATCTACGGCACGGCTACCCACTGGACCGAGGCGGTGGGACCGTTCGGGCTGTTCCTGTGCGCCGGAGTGGCGGCGCTGATCGGCTTCTACCTCTGGGAGACCGGTCGCAAGCTGGGCCCCCGACCTGAGGACGACCCGTCGGCACTGATCTCGGCCGCCGAGGGAGAGTACGGGTTCTTCAGCCCGCACAGCTGGTGGCCACTGGCGGTGGCTGCCTCCGCTGCGGTCGTCTTCCTGGGTCTCGCCGTGGGCTGGTGGCTGGTCATCATCGGCATGTTCCTGGCTGCTCTGGCGGTCATCGGCTGGACGTTCGAGTACTTCCGTGGAGAGCACGCCGTCTGACGGCCCCGCCCGTTCGCTCCGTGGACACGGAGGACGTCCTCGGAGGCGCAAGGTATTCTGGCCTCTTATGACAAAATCAGTCAGCTGCCGGCGAGGCAGCCTCCTTCTGACTGCACTCATAGCGGTCAGCCTCCTGCTTGGTGCCTGCTCGGGCAGCGCGGCGCGGAACGGCTCAGGTTCGGCGCAGACCCCAGCTCAGGCATCCAGGCTTGAGAAGGCTCCGGCGGTGCTTGATGTGTCCCCGGTAGATCGGACGATCGATGTTCTGCCCAGTGCTCCTGTCACCGTCAGGGCATCCTCAGGGACGTTGCGCGCCGTCACACTCGTGGATGACAACGGCGACAAGGTCGAAGGGCAGATCGGTCCAGATGGCACCTGGCGGACAGATGGAAGCAGTGCGCTGTTGCGCCCGTCCACCGTGTACACCCTCACTGTCGCGGCGATCGGACCTGGCGGCCTGCCGACATCCACCAGGTCGACCTTCAGGACTCTGACGCCGAAGGTCACTTCGACCTACGCCCTGATGCCCAGCGGTGGCACTGTCGGGGTCGGTATGCCGGTGATCGTCCAGTTCGACACGGCCGTTACCACCAAGGCTCGGCGGGCCGAGGTCGAGAAGCGGGTCAAGGTCACGACCGTTCCGGACCAGGCGGGCGCCTGGGGCTGGCTCGACAACCGCCAGCTGATGTGGCGACCCCAGACGTACTGGCTCCCCGGCACCAAGGTCACCGTGTCCACACCGCTGCACGGCGTGCAGACCGGAGACAACAAATGGATCACAAAGGATGGCAGGACGAACTTCACCGTGGGTTCGTCCATGGTGAGCACTGTGGACATGCGCACACACACCCTCACGGTTCGTCGTGATGGTGTGGTCATCCGCACGTTCCCGGTGAGCACGGGTAAGCCAGGACCACTGACGGAGACCCGCTACGGCACCAAGGTCATCATAGAACGCAACAGCGACATCGTGATGGACTCGGCGACAGTGGGCATTCCCAAGGGCAATCCCAACTACTACAAGATCAAGACCAAATGGAACCTGCGGCTGACTTGGACGGGGGAGTTCATCCACTCCGCACCTTGGTCGGTCAACGCCCAAGGCACCCAGAACGTGTCACACGGCTGTACCAACATGGCCCCCGCCGGTGCCAAGTGGATGTTCGACAACTCCAAGGTGGGCGACATCGTCACGTTCACCGGCTCCTCACGCCCGTTCAGACCTGTCGAGGGCATTGGTGTCTGGGTCTATGACTACGCCGGTTGGAAGGCCCAGAGCGCGCTGGTCTGAGCCTGCTAGAGCTCAGTGTTCGAGGGTTGTGTCTCATCCGAGCCTGTGCAGCCCGTCGTCGATATTGAGATGGTGCGCGACCTCCGGCACCACATTGGCTGGACGTACGAGTACTTCCGTGGAATGCACCCTCTGACACCTCGTGTCTTCGCTGCTCGGTGGTGCAGGGGAAGGGGTATTCTGATTTGACGCTTGGTAGCACTGGGTCTCAAAAGGCCTGAGGTTGTTCACTTGTGTGGCAACCTGCGGTGGCTTTGGGCGTGATCTGGCCGGCCTCACGGGGGGTGCGGTAACCATCGGTTGAGACGCCGTGCTCCGAGAGTCGGTTTGACGTAGCGATGACATTAACGAAGTTCCGGCGAGGCCGCGTTCTTGCTGTGGCGTCGGTAGCGGTTTTCTTCCTGTCGCTTGCCTGCCTGGGCAACGTTGCAGCGGGCTCGATCGTCAACCGCTTGCCAAGGGCACTGGCGGGGACGACCAAGGGGCAAGCCTCACCCTCACCCTCATCTTCACCCACGCGAGGGACGACTCCGGCGGTGCTCGACGTGTCTCCGGCGAATCTGGCTGTCGATGTCCTGCCGAAGGCCCTGGTCACGGTGAGGGCGTCCTCCGGCTCGTTGCGTGTCGTAACGCTCGTGGATGCGAAGGGCAACCAGGTCGAAGGGCAGACCAGCGCAGATGGCACCTGGGGGGCGACCGAGCTGTTGCGCCCTTCCACGGCATACACCTTGGCCATCGGGGCGATCGGACCTGACGGCATGCCGACATCCATCAGGTCGACCTTCAGGACCTTGACGCCCAAGGTCAGCGCGACCTACGCCCTGATGCCAAGCGGTGGCACTGTCGGTGTGGGCATGCCCGTGATCCTCCAGTTCGACACGGCCGTTGACACCAAGGCTCGGCGGGCCGAGGTCGAGAAGCGGGTCAAGGTCATGTCCGTTCCGGACCAGGTGGGCGCGTGGGGGTGGCTCGACGACCGACAGCTGATGTGGCGACCCCAGACGTATTGGCTCCCCGGCACCAAGGTCACCGTGTCAACGCCGCTGCACGGCGTGCAGACCGGGGATAACAAATGGATCACGATCGATGGTGGGACGAGCTTCACGGTGGGCCCGTCCATGGTGAGCAGCGTGGACATGCGCGCGCACTATCTCACGGTTCGCCTCAATGGCAAGGTCATCCGCACGTTCCCGGTGAGCACCGGCAGGCCCGGGCCGCTGACCGAGACCCGCAGTGGCATCAAGGTCATCATGTCGCGCGACCCCGTGGTTGTGATGGACTCGGCGACGATCGGGATCCCCCCGGGTTCTCCCGGCTACTACAAGATCACCACCCAGTGGGACCTGAGACTGACCTGGACGGGGGAGTTCATCCACTCCGCGCCCTGGTCGGTTGGGGCACAGGGGTCCCAGAACGTGTCGCACGGTTGCACCAACATGGCTCCTGCCGATGCCCAGTGGATGTTCAACAACTCCAAGGTGGGCGACGTGGTCACCTTCAAGGGGTCCAGTCGAGTGTTCAAAGCCGAAGAGGGCATCGGTGTCTGGGTCTATGACTACGCGGGCTGGATGGCCAGGAGCGCCCTCGCCTGAGCTCCGGGGTGCTCGGTGTGCAGGGGGACGCTGGTGTTTGTTGGGTGCCTGCTGTCTGTATGGCGCTCAGTCCCATCCGAGCTCGCGCAGCCTGTCGTCGTCGATTCCGAAGTGGTGTGCGATCTCATGCACCACCGTGACAGCAACTTCGTCCAGTACCTCCTCGCGGGTCGCGCACATCCGAAGCGTCGGCCCGCGGAAGATCGTGATCCGATCCGGCAGTGCTCCGGCGGCCCAGCCTCCATCCCGCTCGGTCAATGGCGTCCCGTCATAGATGCCGAGCAGGTCCGGATCATCCGACGGTGGTTCATCCTCGACGAGGAACACCACGTTGTCCATGAGGTTGAGCAGTTCAGCAGGGACGGCGTCGAGCGCGTCCCCGACGGCCTCCTCAAACTCTTGCGTCGTCAGCTTCAACACAGCTGCCACCCTGTCACGGTGTGGTCCCTTCCCCGTATCGACGCCGGCTTGTTGCTGCGAAACCACCGGATTGGCGTCGAAGGGGTCGCCAGCCGGTGGTTTCGGCGCAGCAAGAGCCAGGCCGGGGAAGGATGATGGTCCGATGAGAGTGACCGTGCGGGTCAAGCCTGGAGCCTCCCGGACCAAGGTCGGAGGGCAGTACGGCGAGGCGTCGGCTGGTCATGGCGCGGTCCTCATCGTCTTTGTGGCGCAGCGGGCTGTGGACGGAGCGGCAACTGAGGGTGTGCTGAAGGCGGTTGCCAAGGCCTTCGGTCTGCGCCGCGCTGATGTGGGACTGGCTTCTGCCGGGATGGGCAGGACCTCTCGGACGAAGGTGCTGGAACTGCGAGGTGATGATCAAGCCCTGGCAGCTCGTCTGGCCGAGTTGCTGGGCAGCTGAGCCAGCTGAGCCAGCTCAGCTCGGGGAGGTTGGGCCGCCCTCCGTTCCATCCTCGTGGCTGGCATAGGCGTCGGTCTCTGGGCGCTCATCGGCGCCACCGTGCAGCTGTCCGACCCACTCCTCGGCGCTAAGGTGCGGTGCGCCGGAGTCCTGCTCCGTTTCGAGCGCCTCGCGTGCAGAGCCGTCGTGGTGAGCCGCGGCCAGCTCGGCCGGGGACACCGTTTGAACGCCGTCGGCGAAGTAGAAGCTCGAGACCTTTGCGCGCAGACGCTCCCGGCGGGTGCTCTTCCTGCGTACCCCCTGGGCGTCGACCGTGGCTGTCAGCTTCAGCGGCGTCAGTGTCTCGTGCTGCACCAGGGCCCAGCGCTGGTGCTCGGGGAGTGGCTCGTGAACCTCGAAGAAGCTGCCCTCTGCGGTGCGCACGACGCGTCCGCTCTCGCGGCCGTGCAGCACGAGATCGTGATCTCGACGCTGCAGGCTCATGCAGATCCGTTTGGTCACCCAGTAGGCCAGTGGCGGGATCACGAGCAGCAGGATCCGAAATGTCTGGGTGATGTCGTTGATGGACAGTCCCAGCTTGATCGCTATCAGGTCATTGCCGGCCGCAAGGAACAGGATGAGGTAGAAGCTGATCGCCATGACGCCCAGCCCGGTGCGGGTGGGAGCGTTACGCGGGCGATCAAGCAGGTGGTGCTCGCGCTTGTCGCCGGTGACCCAGGACTCGATGAACGGATAGGCCCCGGCGATGCTGTACAGCAGAGGCATCACGATCAGCGAGGGAATGAACACGTTCAGGCTGAGGGTGTGGCCGAAGATGTTGAACTCGAAGAAGCCGGGAAAGAGGCGCAGCGCCCCGTCGGCGAAGCCCATGTACCAGTCCGGCTGTGAGCCGGCGGTCACCGGTGACGGGTCATACGGGCCGTACAACCAGATCGGGTTGATGGTGACCAGGGCGGCCATCAGGGTCGTGATGCCGAAGACGATGAAGAAGAAGCCGCCGGCCTTGGCCATGTAGACCGGCATGAACGGGTAGCCGATCACGTTTTCGTTTGTTTTGCCCGGGCCGGGGTACTGGGTGTGCTTGTGCACCGCCACCAGCACGATGTGCGCGGTGAACAGCCCGATGATGACTGCAGGCAGCAGGAGCACGTGAACAGTGAAGAGCCGGGGGATGATCGCCTCTCCCGGAAACGCGCCGCCGAACAGGAAGAAGGCCATGTAGGAGCCCAGGACGGGGACGGACTGTATAAAGCCTTCGGCCGCCCGGATGCCGGTGCCCGAGAGCAGGTCGTCCGGGAGGGAGTACCCGGTGAAGCCCTCGTTGATGGCCAACAGGGACAGGATCGTGCCGATGACCCAGTTGATCTCGCGAGGCTTGCGGAACGCACCTGTGAAGAAGACCCGGAACATGTGCACGGTGATCGAGACCGTGAAAAGAAGTGCCGACCAGTGGTGGATCTGGCGCATGATCAGGCCGCCACGGACGTCGAAGCTGATGTCGACGGTGGACTTGAACGCCTCGCTCATAGGGATGCCCTTGAGCGGTACGTAAGAGCCGTTGTAGATCACCTTTCCAGAGCTGGGGACGAACCAGAAGGTCAGGAACGTTCCGGTCACCAGCAGGATGATGAGCGAGAACATGGCGATCTCGCCGAGCATGAAGGACCAGTGGTCAGGGAACACCTTCTTGAGCAGGTAGCTCGTCGGCTTGGCCGCGCTGGTGCGGTCGTCGAGCCAGCCTGCGAGGCCGCCCCCCCTGGACTTGGAGGCCGCCACCTCTTCCAGGGTGAGGTCGTCGGCGCGCAGACCCTCGGCACCCTTCGGAGTGGATTGGGGACTCATCCGCGTTCCCAGTAACTAGGGCCGACCGGTTGCAGGAACGGCGCGGCGGCGATCAGATAGCCGTCGGCATCGACGGTGATCTTCAGCTGCGGCAAGGGGCGGTGGGCGGGACCGAAGATGACCTCCGCGTCGCGGGTGACGTCGAAGGTGGACTGGTGGCAGGGACACAACAGATGATGGGTCCGATGCTCGTAGAGACCCACGGGGCACCCCACGTGGGTGCAGATCTTGGAATAGGCGACGATGCCGTCGACGCCCCAGGCACTTTCCTTGGGGACCTGGATGGCGTCGGGGGGCAGGGAGATGAGGATGACAGCGGCCTTGGCTTTCTCCTCGAGGACGTGCGGGGACTTGTCGATGCCCTCGGGCATCACGTGAAAGACGGAACCCAACGTGACGTCACTCAGCTTGATCGGGGTCATCTCCGGGTCGCGCATCAGCCGCATTCCCCTGCGCCAGAATGTTGTTGACAGATCGGCCTTGGGGAGCGGGCCGAGGCTGCCGGTCAGCTGCACGAGCAGCGGGATGGCGAAGAGACCAAGAGCCCCCCCCAGCGTGTACTTGATCAAGGGACGGCGGCCCAGCTGCGACGCAGAGCCACCGGCCACGATGGTCTCGACCGCGTCCTGCCTGGCCTCGTCGGAGGATCGCTGGGGATGGCGGTCCTCGATCACTTCGGTGTCGGGCATCAGCGTCTTGGCCCAGTGGACGGCGCCGAGACCGATGCACAAGAGGCTCACCCCGAGTGAGACGCCGAGGACGATGTTGGACAGACTCGCCAGCCCGATGCCGGGGATGAACTGGTAGGTCTTCTGGTCGATCGCGAAGTAGGCGACCAGAAACACGACGGTGGCCAGCATCGAGACACTGAAGAGGGTTGCCACCTGGCGTTCTGCCCGACGGGCGGCCCTTTCGTCGAGATCCGCCGAGCGGGGCACGTGCGGGGGCAGCCCCGGATTGGTGAAACGATCCGGTGCGCCGCCTGAGCCCTCGACCAGTCCCTGCTCCGTACCGTGTTCGCTCATCGTCTGATCGATCCCGTCGACTCGGAGTGATTCTGGTCCATGTACCGGCCTCGCATCAGGTCACGCTGCCTTTGAACCGAGCCAGACGGCCGCACCGACCACCAGTCCCAGGCCGAAGATCCAGACGAACATTCCTTCGGAGACCGGACCGAGGTTGCCCAGACTCAGGCCGCCGGGGTTCTTGTTCTTGTCCAGGTCGTGAAGGTAGCTGATGACGTCGTTCTTGTCCGTCGGTGACAGGTTCTGGTCATTGAAGACAGGCATCGACTGGGGCCCCGTCAGCATCGCCTCGTAGATGTGCTTTCCGGTGGCGTTGCGCAGGCTCGGCGCGAACTTGCCACGGGTGAGCGCGCCGCCGGATCCGGCGAAGTTGTGACACATCGCGCAGTTGACCTTGAACAGCTCGTTGCCCCGGGCGATGCTGCCATCGCCCTGGGTGTACTGGCTATCGGGTATGGCGGGGCCGGGGCCGAGCGTGGCCACGTACGCGGCCAGGTTGGCGATCTCCTGGTTGGTGAACATCACCTGTTTGCCGCGGGGGACTTGGGGGAGTGCTGGTCCGGAGGCCGGCATACGGCCGGTGCCGACCTGGAAGTCAACCGCTGCGGCGCCCACGCCGATCAGGCTGGGACCGATCTTGTTGCCCTGACCGTGGAGCCCGTGGCATGTGGCGCAGTTGGCCAAGAAGAGCTTCCTGCCAGCGTTCACGTCATCTGCCGTGCCCACGGCGGCCTGTGCAGGTCTGGGAGCCAGGAGGGAGTAGAGCCCCCCGGTGGTGAGGAGGCCCAGCAGCAGCAGGACGACGATCGCGGCCGGATGACGGCGATGGGAGCCCAGTGTTTTCACAGGATCTTCCTGTCTTCGGTGCGGACGCCTCGGGAGAAGAAACTCATCACTTTAATAGGTAGATCGTGGAGAACAGGGCGATCCACACGACGTCGACGAAGTGCCAGTAGTACGACGTCACGATGGCACCGGAGGCTTGTGCGTGGGTGTAGCGACGGGTCGTGAAGGTCCGCCCGATGATCAGCAGGATTGCGATCAGGCCGCCGGTGACGTGCAGGCCGTGGAAACCGGTTGTGAGGTAGAAGACCGAACCGTACGCGTCGGAGGAGATGGTCACTCCGTCGCGGATCAGGCGGGCGTACTCGAGTACCTGGCCGGAGATGAAGATGGCCCCGAAGATGTAGGTCAGGACGTACCACTCGCGCATGCCCCATTGTTTGAGCTGCAGCAGCGAGCCGGTGCGGGCCGGCTGGCCATGCTCGGCCTTGAATACCCCCAGCTGACACCACACCGAGGAGATGACCAGCATCAGCGTGTTGACTGTCGCGAAGGGGACATTGAGATGGACCGTCCGCTCCTGCCACAGACTCGGCGAGACCGACCGGATCGTGAAGTACATCGCGAAGAGACCGGCGAAGAACATCAGCTCGCTGGCCAGCCACACGATCGTCCCGACAGCAACCATGTTGGGTCGTGTCACCGGGCCATGACCGGGGATAGAGCCCGACGAGGGCTTAGGGGTGCCTGACTGAACTGCGGATGCGGTCGCCACGAGCGCCAATAGTGCCCTATTCGGGTTCGCATTGCACTAGCAACGCGGGTACGGGTGCGCCTCATCGCAAATTAGGCACCGGTAGCATCTTCCCCATGACCGATTCGCACTCAACGCCGGCGGCTTCGCACACTCATCAGGCCTCGTCAAACACTCCGTACCAGCTGTCTGTATTGCTCTACAGTGATGACATCGCTACCCGGGACGCCGTGCGCGTCGCGGTCGGTCGTCGGCCTGCGCGCGACGTCGAGGTCAGCACATGGCTTGAGTGCGCGACCGCGGCAGCTGTGATCGAAGCCGTGGAGACGGGGGAGTTCGACCTGCTGGTGCTGGACGGGGAGGCCGGGCAGACCGGCGGTCTCGGTCTGTGCCGCCAGCTCAAGAGTGAGATCTTCAGCTGCCCGCCGGTGCTGGTGCTGACCGGGCGACCGCAGGATGGCTGGCTGGCTGCGTGGTCCCAGGCCGATCTGGCTGTTCCACACCCCCTCGACCCCATTGCGGTGGCAGGCGCGGTCGCAGAGCTCGGTCGGCGGGTCGGCGACTCGACCAGCACCAGGGTTTAGCCGGTGACGGCCCCGACTTCCGCCGGCCGCGTGATGACCTGGCCGGATATCTTCACCGCGCTGCTCGACGGGCAGGATCTGGGTACCACTGAGTCCGCCTGGGCGATGGACCAGATCATGAGCGGTGAGGCCAGCCCGGCGCAGGTTGCCGGCTTTCTCATGGCGTTGCGCGCCAAGGGCGAGACCGTCGATGAGATGCGCGGTCTCGCCGACACGATGCTGGCGCACGCCAGCCGGATCGACGTTGCCGGCCCCACGCTGGACATTGTCGGGACAGGGGGAGATCGCGCCCACACGGTGAACATCTCGACGATGGCAGCCCTGGTGGCGGCTGCCAGCGGGGTGCGGGTCGTCAAACACGGTAACCGTGCTGCCTCCTCGTCATCCGGCTCTGCTGATGTCCTGGAGGCGCTGGGGATCAACCTGACATTGAGTCCTTCCGAGGTTGCGGATGTTGTCGAGAAGGCCGGCATCACCTTCTGCTTTGCCCAGCAGTTCCACCCCTCGATGCGTTACGCGGCTGTCGCACGTCGTGACCTCGGTATCGGTACCGTGTTCAACTTCCTGGGCCCGCTCACGAACCCCGCTCAGCCGACGTATGCCGCCGTGGGCGTCGCAGACGCACGGATGGCGCCGCTGATGGCCGGGGTGTTCGCCGGACGCGGCAAGGATGCCGTGGTCTTCCGGGGCGACGACGGTCTGGACGAGCTCACCATCTCGACGACATCCACACTCTGGTGGGTGCGCGGCGGTGTCGTTCGCGAGTACAGCGTGGACCCCTCCTGGGTCGGACTCGAGCGCCACCCGCTGGAGACGTTGCGAGGGGGCGACGCCGCCCACAACGCCCAGGTCGTTCGTGATGTGTTCGCCGGTGCCGTGGGACCTGTCCGCGACGCGGTGGTGCTCAACGCAGGGGTGGCGCTGGCGCTCACGGTGCCTGACGTGGGCGAGAGTCAGGTCGACTTCATCGCCGGGTTGCAGTCCGGGATGAATCGGGCCGCCGCTGCCATCGATGACGGAAGCGCCACCTTGCTGCTGCAGCGATGGGTCGCTGAGACGCACGGATGAGGCTTTGGGGGCCAAACCGAAGACTCAGGTGCAGTCAGGACTGACATGGCTCAGGCGTCGTCCAGACCGAGGCTGAAAGCTGCTTCCAGGTCGTGTTTGGAGTAGGTCCGGAATGCGATGTGGGTCTGAGTCCCCAGGACACCGCTGACCTTGTTGAGCTGGTCGGCGATTACGTCGGCCAGCTCCTCGTGGTGGCGCACGCGCACGATGGCGATGAGGTCGACATCCCCGGTGACGGAGTAGACCTCGCTGACGCCTTTGAGTTCGGCGATCGCTGCGGCGACCTCGGGAATGCGGTCGACCTCGGCGCTGATCAAGACGATGGCGGAAATCACGGGTCCACCCTAGCCCGCGGCTTCTTGGGAGCCACGAGTGACTTGGGACCCACCAGGGGCCGGGAAATCACCAGCAAGGGATCAGGTGGGCGATGGCGTAACCCGGGGTTGCTGGGCTCGTCGAAGCTCACGACGTCGCGGTACGCCGTGGGGTCAGCATCGAGAGCGTCGCGGGCCGCCCCCGCACCGTGCACCGGGCAGGTCCATTCACCCTCGATGGCGACCATGCGGACGTCAGGGAAATCCAGCCAGCGCAGGATCTTTTCCGTCTCTTCGGCTGAGGCGGAGGCTGCGGGCCCCGGGGAAGGACCCACGTTCTCGGCGCTTGCGGCCAGGGCCTCGATATAGACGCGAGGGTCGCCGCCGCGGGGAGTCACTGTGGTGCCGGCGAGTCGCCCGAAGCGGACGCAGATGATCTCCCAACCGCCCAGGGGTGTTGGTCGCGCTGCCACGATCTCGGCACTGTTCGCCAGTGGCGCGATGCGCTGCGTGCGTGCAGCTGCCCGGACCAGGTGTGCCAACCTGTCACGGACCGCGCCGGCGTCCTCGTAACGTTCCTGGCCGGACAGACTGCTCATTCGCTCACGCAGGGCTCCGACGACCTCGCGCGAGTCGCCTGCGATCATCTGGGCAGCCTGCTCGACGATGACGCCGTAGTCCTGGATGCTCTGTTGGCCCGAGCATGGAGCGCCACAGCGTCCCATCTCGGCCAGCACGCAGTCAGCAGATCGACCGCTGGCTGACAGGCGCTTGGTGCACTGGCGCAGCGGGAGCACCTCGTGGACCGCGGCGATCGCGGACTCGGCAGCCAGGCGGGAGCCGAAGGGACCGAAGTATCGGGCGCCGTCGGCTTTGACCTCTCGCACGATGCTCAGGCGCGGGAAGGCCTCGACGGTGAGCTTGACCCAGGGTGTCCGTTCGGGGTTGACGGACCGGCGGTTGTATCGCGGCTTGTGCAGGGCGATCAGACGAAGCTCGCGAACCTGCGCCTCAAGAGTGGTCTCGCAGACCACGGGTGTCACGCTGGCTGCGATCCCGACCATCTCGGCCATCCGGGTGCGCTGTTCTGATGCCGTGAAGTATGTACGGACCCGTCGCTGGATGTCCTGTGAGGTACCCACGTAGAGCACGCGCCCTTGGTTGTCCTTGAAGAGGTAGACACCCGGCGCCGAAGGCAGACCCTCCGCGAGGTGTCGTTTGCGGCGCTGGGCCGGGCTGACCCGCGAGGAGTACGTGCTGAGCTCTTCCAGAGTCACGACCCCCAGGCTGCCGACTCGGGAGAGCAGCCCGTGCAGGACGTCGACGGTGGCGCGGGCATCGTGCAGCGCGCGGTGATCCGGGGTTGTCGCAGCGCCGAAAAGCCGGGCCAACGTACCGAGCTTGCGATTCGGTGCTTCGTCCTTGCTGATCAGCTGTCGGGCAAGGTGGGCTGTGTCGACCACGCGAAAGGATGGCCAGGCGTGACCGGTGAGCGTGGCTGCGGCCTTGAGGAAAGAGACGTCAAAGGGTGCATTGTGGGCGACCAGAACGCTGTGGCGGGCGAACTCCAGAAACGCAGGAAGCACGCTTTCGATACCGGGTGAGTTGGCCACCATCTGGTCGGTGATTCCGGTCAGGACCGAGATGAAGGCCGGGATCGGCTCAGCGGGGTTGACCAAGGTCTGAAACTCGCCGATCACCTCGCCGCCCCGGATCTTGACCGCTCCGACCTCGGTGATGTGTGCACCGGTCGGGCTGCCGCCGGTCGTCTCAAGGTCGACGACCACGAAGGTGACCTCGGCCAACAGGGTGCCGAGCTCGTCGAGTGTGCCTTGGACGCCTTGCATGGTGATGAGGTTAGGTGTCGGGGCTGACAGAGCTTGGCAGGCGCGCTGCCAAGGCCGTAAGGCACGGTGACGGTGGCCGGCCGTACGAGAAGATCAGGGGGTTGTCGGACCCGTGGCCTAGCGTTCTTCGCATGGTGCCCAGTGGGTTCGCCAGTGGGGTCCAGTTGAGTCCAGCTGGGTCCAGGTGAGTCCAGGTGAGTCCAGGTGAGTCCAGGTGAGTCCAGGTGAGTCCATTGACGAGGTGGACCGAGAATGAGTGCGGAGGGCCAATGATGATCGTCGACTGCATGACATGTCCGGTGCGCGCCCAGCGATGTGACGACTGTGCCGTCACGGTTTTGCGAGCATCCGGGTGGGGTCAATCGTCCACCGAGCTTCAGCTGGATGCCGCGGAGAACAGGGTCGTGTCCATCTTCGTCGGCGCCGGACTGGTCAACGCGGGGACCGTGCTGAGGCTACGCGCGCGCCGCGAGAGCGGGCCGCTCCGGGACGCCGTGCGCGACGTCGGCTGAGCAAGATACTGCGACGCATGGGCAGGGTGACGGACAGGCGCTGCGAAGTCTGGGCACAGTGACGCAATCTACGATGGCGTCATGACCAGGCTCAGGCGGCTCGCCGCGATCGCGTTGTGCGCGGGGCTCGCCGTCGGCATCGCTGGGCAGCTGAATGGCAATCTGGACCTGCCCAGGGTCATCGGCCTTCAACAGAGCATCGACAAAGGCTCTGGCAGAGACGGCACGAACCAGGCTGCATCCTCGGTGCCGAAGGTGGACGAGCAGACGGCCCGGCTGGCGGCTGCCCAAGATCTACTCACGGCCAGGGCTGCGGCCGTGAAAGCCCGGAACAAGAACTCGTGGATGGCCACGGTGGACCTCCCCGGCTCGGCCTTCCGGGGGCGTCAGTCCGTGGCGTTCGACAACCTCATCAAGCTCCCGCTCGGCCAGTTCTCCTACCGCGCTGCGCAGCCGGCTCCCGCGCTCGGCCCGACACGCATCCGGCAGGTGGGGCCCAACGCGTGGGCAGCCACCGTCACCGGGACCTACACACTGGCTGGATTTGACCGGACGCCACAGAACTTTGATGCGACGTACACCTTGGTGCACCGTCCCGGCGGCTGGCGCATTGCCGACGACACCGACGGCGCCACCCCTTTGCAGATGTGGGACCTGCCGGGGCTGAGGGTCCTGCGAGGCAGGTCCGCCATCGTTGTCGGAAACGCCCCCGACGCGCGAATGCGGGAGTACAGCACGATTGCGGACTCGGCTGTGCGCCGGGTCAGTGGTGTGTGGGGGACGGACTGGAACTCTCATGTGGTCATCGTGACGCCGGCTACCAGCCAGGAGTTCGCCAGGCTGTTGTTGCGTGCCACTGACAAGGGGCTCGATCAGGTGGCTGCGATCACCCAAGGAGTGATCGAGCCGGGACGGCGGGCTCTGGGTGATCGAGTTGTCATCAACCCCAAGGCGTTCACGGCCCTGCAGCCCATCGGACGACGAGTGGTCATCACTCATGAGCTGACACATGTCGCGGCCCGATCGTCGACCACGGCTTCGGTCCCGATCTGGTTGACGGAGGGCATGGCCGATTACGTCGGGTATTCCGGTCTCGGCCTCTCGCGCGAGCGTGTGGCCAGCGAGCTGCTCTCTCTCGTGCGTGCGGGCAAGGGGCCCACGGCCCTGCCGAAGGAGGTCGACTTCGATCCGTCCCGGTCCACGATCGCGCCGTCATACTCCGGGTCCTGGCTGGCCGTCTGTCGTCTGGTCGATCTTTACGGCCAGGCCAGGGTTGTCGCGTTCTATCGTGTCGTCGCATCGGCCAAGACGGCGGGCGGGGCAGCCCAGCCTGACCCCGACACCACTGCGGCGTCTGCTTTTCCTCACACTTTCGGGGCGACCGAGGCCCAGTTTGTCGATGGCTGGCGGCGCTACCTGGGGACCCTCGCGCACGCCCGGGGGTGAGTCGCAGCCAGTTGCCCCAGCCTGGCTGCTGACGGAAGCGGGTGGTGAGACCCCCGCGAGGGTCACCGTCGAATGGTTATTCCCGGGGCCCCGAATACAACGCTTCGACGTCGGAGGCGTAGTCCTTCATCACCATGTTGCGCTTGAGCTTCAGCGAAGGCGTCAGATAGCCGTTGTCCTCGGTGAAGTCGCCGGCAAGGACGGTGAACCTGCGAATCGACTCGGGTTTGCTGACCGCCAAATTCGCGTTGTCGACCGCCCGCTGGAGCTCGGCGTGAACGACGTGGTTCTTGCGGGCATCATCCCACGAGAGATTCCGCAGCTTTTTGTTCTTCGCCCATGAGGGGAACAGCTCCGCGTCGAGGGTGATCAGTGCGCCGATGAAGGGCCTTTTGTCACCGACCACGATGCACTGCGACACCAGAGGATGAGTACGCAGTCGGTCCTCGAGGAACGCGGGAACAACGTTCTTGCCGCCGGCGGTGATCAGGAGCTCCTTCTTGCGGCCGGTGATCTTCAGGAACCCTTCGTCATCGAGCTCTCCGATGTCGCCGGTGTGGAACCATCCGTCGACCAGGGCATCGTTGGTAGCCGTCTCGTTGTTGCGGTAGGCCTTAAAGATGTTCACTCCTTTGATCAGGATCTCGCCGTCATCTGTGATCTGGATGGCGACCCCGGGCAGCGGGGCGCCTACAGTGCCGATCTTGATGTGGTCGGGAGTGTTCAAGGTTGCCGGAGCTGTGGTCTCGGTCAGTCCGTAGCCCTCGAGCACGGTGAGCCCGATGCCTCGGTAGAAGTGGCCCAACGGGGGACCCAGCGGGGCGCCACCCGAGACGGCATACTCGACCTTGCCCCCCATGGCGGCGCGGAGCTTGCTGTAGACGAGCTTGTCGAATAATGCGTGCCTGGCCCTGAGCAGTGCACCTGGCCCGCCTTTCTCCTGCGCCTCACTCCAGGCGATCGCCGTCGCCGCTGCGGTCCGGAAGATCTTGCCCTTGCCCTCGGAGACGGCTTTCTGCTCCGACGAGTTGTAGATCTTCTCGAATACGCGCGGCACCGACAGGATGAATGTGGGGGAGAAGGTGCCAAAGTCGGCGACCAGGTTCTTGACGTCAGAGGTGAAACCCATCCGGACCCCGGCATGGATGCAGACAACCTGGATGAACCGCGCGAAAACATGGGCGAGAGGCAGGAACAAAAGCGTCGACGCGCCCTCGGCACAGACGACCATCTTCATCCGCTCGGTCGCGTTCTCGGCCAGAGCCATGAAGTTGTCGTGGGTGAGCTGGCACCCTTTGGGGCGGCCGGTGGTTCCCGACGTATAGATGATCGTGGCGACGTCGTCGCGACCGACCTGGCTGCGCCGGGCCTCAACCGCCTCATCGGTGATCTCACGTCCGGCTGCCCTGAGCGTGTTCAGCCCCCCGGCGTCGATCTGCCACACATGAAGAGGCTCAGGCAGGCCGGCTGTTGCCTCGGCCAGAATCCTGGCATGCGTCGGCGTCTCCAGGATCACGGCAGAGCACGCCGAGTCCTTGACGATCCAGCCGACCTGCAGGGCCGCAGAAGTCTCATAGATGGGTACCGAAACAGCACCGGCGGTCCAGATGGCGAAGTCAGTCACGGCCCACTCGTAGCGTGTCTTGCTCATGATCGCGACGCGTTCTCCGAGGCCGATCCCCGAAGCCATCAGCCCCTTGGCGACCGCTCGGACGTCGGCGAGGAACTCGTCATTCGAGACATCGACCCAGGTGCCCGACGACGGCTTGCAGAATGCCACCCTGCCCGGCTCGCTGGCGCCGTTGCGGACCGGCAGATCCGAGAGGTTGCCCTTGACCGGTGTGACGAGCGGGGGAACTGAGATGCTTTTCACAAAGGGTCCTTAGACTGCATGTTGATGTTGCCCGCTTACCTTGACCGAACAGGGAAATCGCAATTCGTGCGCCTCCCGACCTCAGGGGTCTTGCCTTACTCCTGGGCGTCTTCCCTCATCTGTGACCTCGCGGCGCTGAGTCGAGGGCGAGTCGGCGGCGCCGGTCACCGGCACCCGCCTGACGTAGTGGCAAGGGCCCCGCAGGGTAACCTTCGCTGCATGGCCGATCGAACTGAGTCCAGCATCGTCATCGCCGCTGCACCTGGGGTGATTCTCGATGTCATTGCCGACTTCGATCGCTATCCCGAGTGGGCTGGCGAGGTGAAGAGAGCGGCGCTGATTTCGGAGGACGGTGACGGATGGGCCGACCAGGTCGAGTTCACCCTCTCCGCCGGTGCCATCAAGGACACCTACGTTTTAGAGTATGACTGGGACGTGGCCGAGGACGGCACGGGGGTGGTCTCGTGGCACTTGGTCACCGCGCAGGTGCTCAAGGCGATGAATGGTTCTTACACACTTGAAGACATCACCCTCAGGGGCAACGACACCAGTACCGCGGTCACCTACCGGTTGTCGGTCGACGTCAAGATCCCCATGCTCGGGATGCTCAAACGCAAGGCCGAGAAGGTCATCATCGACACGGCCCTGAAGGAGCTGAAGAAACGTGCCGAGGTTCTGAACCGGCGTTCGGACATCTCGTGAGAGTCGTGCTCTTCACCGGCAAGGGGGGCGTCGGCAAGACAACGACTGCCGCGGCAACTGCCGTACAGGCGGCCCGTGCGGGCATCAAGACCCTGGTCATGTCGACCGATGCAGCCCATTCGCTCGGTGATGCTCTGGGTGTTGTCCTGGTTACCTCACAGGGCGACCTGGACCCGGTGGTCGAGATCGAGCCTGGACTCTTCGCCATGCAGCTCAGTGCTTCCCACAGCGTCCGGCGCTCCTGGCGGTCGGTACAGGACTACCTCCTGACGGTGTTCAAGGGACTGGGTATCGACCCGGTGGTGGCCGACGAGCTGACCGAGCTCCCAGGCGCCGATGAGATCGTCGCACTGGTCGAGTTGCGGACACAGGTCGAGTCCGGGCCGTGGGACCTGGTGGTCGTCGACTGTGCCCCGACCGCGGAGACGCTGCGGTTGCTGGCTCTGCCGGAGGCTCTGGCCTGGCACCTTGAAAGGCTCATCCCGGCCCAGCGAGGTCTCCTACGCGCGCTTCGCCCTGCGGCTGCGACAGCCACCGGTCTGCCGCTGCCCGGCGTGCAGGTGCTGGACACCCTGCGTCGTTGGCAGGAGGCCCTGCTGGAGATCCAGGCGATCCTTGCCGCCGAGACGACGTCCGTGCGGTTGGTGCTCACCCCGGAGCGAGTGGTTATCGCCGAGTCACGCCGGACGTTGACCTCCTTGCGGCTCTTCGGGCTGATCGTGGACCAGGTTGTGGTCAACCGCGTCTTCCCGGATGCGGCGTCTCCCGGTGCGGCTTCCCCCGGGTCGGCATCCCACGGGTCGGATCAGGAGTCAGCTCACACGGACTGGCTGGCCGGCTGGAATACAGCCCAGCAGCGGGGACTGTCTGAGGTCCGTCGCTCCTTTGAGCCCCTGCCGATCGTCATCACCCCTTACCTTTCGCACGAGCCTGTGGGCACTGACGCACTGGCCGCCCTCGCCGAGGCGCGTACCGGAGAGATCGGTGATGTCCTGATGCCGGCGCCGGCCCAGGGGATGACCGTGCGGCCTGTGGATGGAGGCTACCTCCTGACGTTGCCGCTGCCGCTGGTCACCGCTTCCGAGGTGGACCTCAAACGACGTGACGACGAGCTGCTCGTATCGGTGGCCGACCATCGCCGGGTGCTGTCACTGCCCAGTGTCTTGCGCCGGTGTGTTGTTACCGGCGCCGTAGTCCGTAACGCGACCCTTCGGGTGCGGTTCGTTCCCGATGAAAAGGTCTGGCCCGCTCACGAACAAGAAAGTGTGGCACGTGAATGACTGAGCAATCCCCGTCCGTGATCGGCACGGTTGCCCAGGAGGCCGCGCTGCTGATCGAGGACATGGCCACGATGGCGCGCTTGAGCTACAACCGCGTCGATGACCCCAGCCCGTATGCCGGTGAGAGGGTTCAGGAGACTGTCTGGCCGGACCCGCCGCATGCCGAAGGCGCCGCAGCGGGTCGTGACGAGGCCGGGGGTTTCGAGGCGACCAACGAAGAGTCGGAAGGTGTCTGCAGCATGTGTGGGGCCGAACACGGCGCCACCCCGGGCGACGACACCCCTTCAACCTGCAGGATCTGTCCGTTGTGTCGGGGAATCGCGTTGCTGCGCTCGGTCCGGCCGGAGACCGTGGACATGCTCGCGGACCTCGCCATGTCTGTGGCTGGCAGCCTGCGGGACGTGGCCATGTGGTCACGGGCATCGGATCCGTCCCCTACCGCCCGGTCGAATTCCGGGAGGCCACCTGAACCTGAGCGTGCACCGGTCCAGGACATTTCCGTAGATGACGAGAGCGAAGGATGACGCTGGTGCGCGCAACGATCGGGCTTGACATCGGTGGCACCAAGATCAATGGCGGTGTCATCGACGAAAAAGGGGTGATTCTGGCCCAGGGACGCAGGGACACTCCGGCCCTTGACCCTGCGGCCATCATCCGGGAGGCAGCCAGCCTCACTCGGGAGCTCTCCTCTCAGTATCAGATCGACGCCGTCGGCGTCGCGTGTGCCGCCTACATCGACCGTTCAGGGTCCACCGTCTATTTCTCCCCGAACCTCGCATGGCGAGATGAACCACTCAAAGAGCGTCTTGAGGCGGCTCTTGACCTGCCCGTGACCATCGAGAACGACGCCAATGCCGCAGCCTGGGGGGAGCTGCGTTTCGGTGCCGCGGCTGGCTCCGTCAATATGGTCATGGTCACCGTGGGCACCGGTATCGGTGGTGGTGTCGTGGTCGACGGCGTTCTGATGCACGGCGCCTTCGGGGTGGCCGCCGAGCTTGGGCATATGCGCGTGGTTCCCGGCGGAATCCGTTGCGGTTGTGGCAATCGCGGCTGTTGGGAGATGTACGCAAGCGGCACGGCCCTGGTCCGCGAGGCGCAGGAGCTCGTCGTGTCCGGGTCGCCGCTCGGTGCGCGACTGGGTGAGCTGTGTGGAGGCGATCCCTCGGCGCTGAGGGGGCCGGACGTCACCAGAGCAGCCGTCGAGGGCGATCCAGCTGCAGTCGAGCTGCTGGCCGATCTCGGCGTGTGGATCGGGGAGGGGCTGGCCTCGGTCGTGGCCATTCTCGACCCCGAGCTGGTCGTCCTGGGCGGGGGAGTGTCCGAGGCAGGGGCCTTACTGGTCGATCCGGCCCTTGCCGCCTTTCGTCGCCAGCTGACCGGTCGCGGGCACCGGCCGGAGGCTCGGTTCGCCCTGGCGAGTCTTGGCAATGACGCCGGCATGATCGGGGCCGCCGATCTTGCTGCTCAGGCGTACGCATGATTCCCGGGCGGACGCCCTGCACCGTGTCCCGACCAGACGTCGCTGCGCAGGCTTGTGGATGAATCCCCGACTCGCCATTGGAATTGACATCGGTGGCACGAAGGTGGCCGGTGGTGTGGTCGACCTCGATGGCAACGTTACCCATCGCGCGCGACGGGACACCCCGCACCGTTCCAAGAGCCCATCGGTCGTCGAAGGGACCATCGTCGAGGTTGTCGCTGAGCTGATGCAGATCGCCGGACCCGAAACCGTCGCTGCTGTTGGTATCGGTGCTGCCGGGTTTGTCGCGGCGGATCGGGCGACGGTGGTGTTCGCCCCACATTTGTCGTGGCGTCACGAGCCCCTCCAGGAGGCACTGCAGAAGCGGGTGGCGGTGCCGATCTACGTTGACAACGACGCCAACGCGGCGGTCTGGGCCGAATGGAAGTTCGGGGCGGCTCAGGGGGAAACCCACGTCATGATGATCACGTTGGGCACGGGCATCGGCGGCGGCATTCTGATCAATGGTCAGGTGCAGCGCGGTCGCTTCGGTATAGCCGGCGAGTTCGGACATATGCAGGTCGTGCCGGGAGGCCACCGTTGCGAGTGCGGCAACCGCGGGTGCTGGGAGCAGTACGCCAGTGGTAATGCGTTGGTGCGAGAAGCTCGTTCACTGTTCTCGGCCAACTCTCCCATCGCCAGCGACCTGCTCGATCGCGTTGAGGGCGTCGTCGGCAACCTGACCGGCCCTTTGATCACACAGGCCGCGCGCGACGGCGACCCGACAGCTCGTGAGCTTCTCGCCGAGATCGGCCACTGGCTGGGCCTTGGTATCGCAAACCTGGCTGCGGCTTTCGATCCCGGCATGTTTGTCATCGGCGGGGGAGTGAGCGCTGCCGGTGACCTGTTGTTGACCGCTGCGCGCGAGACCTTCAAGCGGCAGCTGGCCGGTCGCGGATACCGGCCGGAGGCTCGCATCGTGGCTGCGCAGCTGGGCAATGACGCCGGCTTGATCGGGGCGGCTGACCTCGCTCGCTATCCGGCTGAAGAACAGGCCGACTGACGTGGCGTCAAAGCCGTGCGCCGTCGTCGTCATCCTCATGATGGCCCGGCATTCGTGAGACCAGCAGCGCGAATCCGCCGACTGACATGGCGATGGCGCTGAGTATCCAGTAGCTGCTCGCATCGCGGTTGAAGAACACGAGATACAGCAGCAGCAGGGGCCCGCCACACATGCCGATGATGATGGCCCAGAACGCAAGATCGCCGGCCGGCAGGGGCGTAACCGGTGGTGGTTCGAAATGCTCCTCGTACTCGTCGTCCGCCTCCTGTGCCCGCCAGCGCTGCGGAGCGGGGTCGGCCTGCGGGTCGGCTTGCGGGTCGGCTTCTGGGGGGTTGTGCACCGGTAGCCACGGCGGCGGGTTGATATGCCACTGGTTCGGGCCGGCTTGCGGACCCTCAGCTGGCGGCAGATCGGTCGACCCGGTGGGCTTTTCGGCTCTCGACTCGGTGATTGTCTCTTCAGCGGCTGTCTCTTCGGTGCGCGTATCGGTTGGCCCGACATCGGTTGCCGCGTCCTCGGCTGCAGGCCGGGCTGCTCCCTCGGCCTCCGTTGCGTCATCGTTCAGGTGAGCCACGATATCGGCGAATATCGCGTCATCATCGAAGCCGTCGGGCGAGCGCCGACGGTCTGGATCGTTCACGTCAGGGTGATCCGCTCGATGAACTTGGCCGACTCGTCAAAGATCCGCGGAGCGTCATTGTCAATGGTGGCAACGTGATACGAGTCCTCCAGCAGGATCTCGGTGACATCGCGGCTCGAGATCCTGGACAGGACCAGCGCCGAGCTTGACGCGGGCACGATGTGGTCCTGTGTTGAGCGCAGCAGCAGCACCGGCTGGGTGACCTCTGGCAGGTCCCGTACGACCAGTTGCCAGCCGCCAAACTGGGAGTGAAGGGCCTTCAACGGGTTGCGGGTGTAAGCGAGCTCGGTAACGCCTTCTTTCTTCACGTCATTGCCAAACGCGCCCAAGGACGGCACTACGTGCTTCAGGACCGGGAGCAGCCGGATGAGAAGCCGGTTGAAGATGGGCTCCTCCAGCTTGACGGCGGGGTTGACCAGAATCAGGCCGCTGATGCGGGGTCCGTGTTCCTGAGCCAGCCGCAGCGCCAGGGTGGCCCCCATGGACAGGCCGCCGATGACAACACGGTCACAGCTCTCGTGCAGCTCGCGGAATGCCCCGTCGACGCAGGAATACCAGTCCTCCCAGCCGGTGCGGTTCATCTCCTGCCAGGTGGTGCCGTGTCCAGGCAATAGGGGGACGCGCACCGTGTAGCCCCGATCCGCGAGGTACTCGCCCCACGGGCGCATGCTCTGCGGCGTGCCGGTCGCCCCGTGGCACAACAGCACCCCGATGTTGGATCCGTCATGGTTGAACGGTTCGGCCCCGGTCAGAATGGCCACGGAATCACTCCTGGTTTCTTGAAAAGTCGACGCTGGTCCTTGTACGGGAATAGTCGCACGACCGGGGAGCCGCGCATAGTGCCGTACGATTCATAGGTCGGCGACGCGTCTGATTTCTCACATGAAGGAGATGTTCCGGGTTGTTCTACTGGGTGCTCAAGACCCTCATTCTCGGACCGATCCTCAGGTTGCTGTTCCGCCCGTGGGTCGAGGGCGAGGAGAACATCCCGGCCGAGGGTGCGGCGATCTTCGCCAGCAACCACCTCTCGTTCTCCGACTCGATCTTCTTGCCGCTGGTGGTCTCGCGCCGGGTCACTTTCCTTGCCAAGTCCGATTACTTCACAGGTCGTGGTCTTAAGGGCAGGGCGACGGCGGCCTTCCTCAAGGGTGCCGGCCAGCTGTCGGTCGACCGCTCCGGTGGACGCGCCGGTCTGGCGGCGGTGAACAGCGGTCTGAAGGTCCTGCGCCGCGGCGAGCTGCTCGGCATCTACCCGGAGGGCACTCGTTCACCCGACGGTCGGCTCTATCGCGGGCGTACCGGCGTGGCCAGGATGGCGCTCCAGGCTGGATGCCCGGTGTTGCCGGTGGCCATGATCGGGACCGACAAGGCACAGCCGAGCGGTAAGCGGGTCCCCAAGATCATGCGCATCGGGGTGCGCATCGGCAAGCCGCTGGACTTCTCCCGTTATGAGGGCATGGAGGATGACAGGTTCGTCCTGCGCTCTGTCACCGACGAGATCATGTACGAGCTGATGCTCTTGTCGCGCCAGGAGTATGTCGACATGTACGCCACCTCGATGAAGGACCGTCTGCTGGCGGCAGCTAGGACCAAGGCCAAGGAGCTGCAGCAAGACGCCGCAGACAAGATCGACAAGATCGACAAGGGCATCAAGGGTGACGGGGCCACGCTTGCGCACGAAGACCAGAGTGGAGTCTCTGGACCGGCTCCGGACGAAGCGGTTCCGGATGACGCGGCCTCGAACAACGAGGGCCGTCCGCCGACATCGCAGGGCGACGAGCGCGCTGCCAGCTAGCGCGTGAGGTCATCCAGCCGGGAACGGCACAAGACCGCGACGGCAGCGCCGACGCGGTCCGGCCGGCAGGGGGCAAGGGCGGGTTCACCACCGGCCTGGCTGGGCTGGTCCCGGCGGCGTTCCGCAGGCGGGCCGCAGCTGCACAATCCAGATCACCGAGGGCGTTCACAACACCGCGGTGCCGGAGTAACGTCGGCACGATCATGCCGGATCGTGAGCCTCCGCCGCTGCTCGGAACGAGTCACTTCCTCGTTCTGATCGGTCCGCGTGAGCTGGGTTTCTCCGAGGTCAGCAGACTCAGCTCAGTGACCGATGCGAGCCTCCCGCCGCAGGAAGGCGCACACAGGTTCGAGACGGTCGTCCTGCGGCGAGCGTTGACGCAGTCGAGCGAGCTCTATGACTGGCGCAGGAAGATTGTGAACGGGCAGGATGACCGACGTCCGGTCACGATCCGCCTGCTCGTTGCGGCCGGGATGGCAGTCGTCAACTCGTGGCGGCTCGAGGGTGCATGGCCGTGCCGTTGGTCTGGGCCGTCCCTGCATGCGTTGGGAAATGACGTCGCGATCGAGGAGCTCGAGCTCGCCTACGACGACCTGGTCTGGGTGGTGGATCCGGATAGGCCGCCGTCCAAGTCACCCCGTTCCCGCAAGAAGACCGAAGGAGCCTGAGATGGCCGTCAAACGCGATGCCCCGTACGCGCAGTTCTTAGTCGACCTAGGCACGGGCGCAACCGAAGGCCCCCAGGCCGGCTTCCAGGAGTGCGGTGAGATCGGCATGTCGGTTGACGTGGTCGAGTACCGCAACGGGAACGTTGCGGCCTCGCGCACGGTGACGGTGCGGCTGATGAACGAAGACCACACGTCGATTGTCCAGGAGTGGAGGCTTCTGCGCGCGCGAATCATCAAGCACGTGAGTGGTCCGTT
>Ga0209748_1000238_pt1 | contig 32292 bp, 27 predicted proteins | sample BarGraIncu00421A_FD_185490 | JGI IMG/M metagenome (GOLD analysis project Ga0209748, IMG submission 185490) | Arctic peat soil microbial communities from Barrow, Alaska - Barrow Graham LP Incubations 004-21A (SPAdes) (version 2) | ecosystem: Environmental > Terrestrial > Soil > Wetlands > Peat... | reverse complement strand
CCATAAATGCATCGAGAAGACCCACAAGTGCAGTTCCCTGCCCGGGGAAATCCTGGAGATCGAGCAAATGAAAACCCCCAAAACCCGGAGTTCTCATCGCCATTTCAATGTCTGCCTTATAACAAATTGCACTCAATGCTCCGGAAGCTCTGAAGAAGTCCATCGCCTGATCACTAAGGTTATTTTCCTTAAGCCGTTCCCTGAAAACTTCAAAATTCCAGGGCTTCATTACACCTGTATATTTTTTTATCTCATCGTAATTAGGATAAATCTGATACTGGCCAACCTCAGTTCCGATAGCAGGAACCGTACACTTAGAAATGGCTCCTGAATAATTCAGACTGGTAGATGGATAGCGGCCATTAATATAACCTCCGTCATTAGCGTCGGCAAATGAAAATGAACCTCGGATATGAGTGCTGTAAGTTGTATCTCTGTCGGCTCCTACTCGGCAGGCCGAATAATAATCCTCTCCCTCGGCCTGTCCTCTGAAACCAAGATAATTATTTGATCCATAGGCCATTAAGTGACGACTATCAAGGGCCCTGAAATGATTCAGGAATTCTTTCATTACATCAAAATCACCAGAAAGTTCATTGCCCAGTGCAAACATTACAAAAGATGCATGATTCCCATAAGTTTCAAGAATATGATCGCCTTCCTTAAGCAGAAAAGTATTCAAATCAGAGTTCCTCTTTTTGCTGAATCCGCCCCAGAAGGGCAGTTCAGGCTGAAGATATATTCCTTCAATATCTGCTGCTTCAAAAGCAGCAAGCGGGGGTGTCCATGAATGAAACCGGTAGAAATTGATATTATACGATTTTGCAATCCGGAAAACTTTTTGCCAGCCTTCAACATCCATAGGAGGATAACCGGTTAAAGGAAAAACGCATGCATCATGCTTACCACGAAGAAAAGTTTTTGTCCCGTTTATCGTAAACTGTGTTCCCTGAGTGGAAAACTTACGCATACCAAAATTAAGCGTTGCATTATCAATTGGTTTTTCACTCTTCAGGATAATGGATAATTTGTATAGCGCAGGATTAAATTCGCTCCAAAACAAAGTTTTATTGCCAAGGCTGTAAGTAACTTCAACGGAGTTTTCTCCTTTTTTTAAAGTAACAGGAAACGATTCGGAGGAAACATTATGTTTTACATCAGTATTCCACGAATCGGCCTTCAATATCAGATTCATTTTTTCCTTATTCTCTGCAGGATTAGCGATCTTCACCCTGACTGTAATTTTCTTCAGGACGACATCAGGATATACCTGCACTGCATCAATGTGAACCGGATTATATGCCTCGAGGCAGAATTTACCAATGATCCCGTTCCAGTTACTTTGTGTGTGTTCAGTCCAGGCATGTGAGCCCGTAACACCTTCGGGAACAGAACTATTATCATTATTCACCAGGATAGTCAATACATGTTTCCCGGGAGCAAGATGGTTTGTAAGATCGTAATACTGAGGTGTAAGTATATCGTTGCTTTTGCCTATAAGATCAGCGTCGACCCAAACCTGTGTCGGTTTGGTTCTTTCCATCATCAATCTTATATCCCTGCCTTTCCAGCTTTCAGGGATAACTACTGTCTTTTGGTACCATGCCATTCCGGCATACATCAGTTCGCGGGAAAGCCTCATTGTTTCCTGCCTGTTAATATTTGGAATACCCTTTTTGTTTTCATCGAGTGTACCGGGTAATTTCACCGAATCGGAAAGAGTACGTGTGTACCATTTTTCTGCTATCCCGCACTTTGCAGTATCCAACGCAAACTTCCATAATCCACTGAGTGATATTGTATCACGGATTGAAACAAAAGATCCTTCATTACAGGATATCAGTACAAACACTGTTACTATTGAAAAATATTTGATTCTTGAATACAATGAAAATAAATATTAATCCGGCAAAGGTTTATTGCCGGAAGACGAAAATAGTAAATTTTCTTACATAAAGGAAATGATTTCTCCTCATGAAATAAACAGACAGAGATCTGACATCCTAATTCAGTCTATTTTTTAGGTTTATTTAACTTTTTTATTTCTTTATCTTTCTGAACTAACTCATCTTCAAGCTTTCCGATTTTATCATTAAGCTTTTCAATTTTACCGGTAAGTTTATTAATATCATCATTTAAACCTGCAACCTGCATAATTAATCCGGCCTTATCAGTTTCGAGACCTTTTATAACCGGAGTGTAGACTGACTTAGCATATAACCATGCAGTAAAATATCCGATTATCACTGCTACCAGGAGCAAGGCGACTATGGTAATCACTGCTCCGGTAACTGTCTGTGCTAGTTGTACAAATAATAGTGTCATGTTATTGCATTTTTATTGATATTTCTGTTCTTCTGTTTTTTGCCCTTCCTTCAGCGGTAAGATAATCGGCGACAGGTTTGCTTTCTCCGAGCGATTCCGTAATAATTCTACCTGAATTTATACCCTTGTCTTCAAGGTATTTACCTGCTGCCAGAGCTCTTTTAAGTCCAAGAGCCTTATTGTATTCAGCCGATCCTACCAGATCAGTGTTTCCGGTAACTGAAAGCATCGACCCGGAATATTTATCAAGCCAGGTCTTGAACTCACCGATGAGGTTATCGGTTTGCGGATCAGTTTTGAATTTCACATCATTAAATTCAAAATAGTTCAGAAGGTCCTTTGGCATTGAAGCTTTTAACTTCATTAATGAATCTGCCGTTTTAGTTTGTAATTCAGGAAGTGTCTGTACCGGTACTGTTTTTTTCATCACAGGTAATAGCTTATCGTTATAAAGCCATGATGAAATAAAACACCACATCACGAAGATGACAAATCCGGTAATAAGAATTCTCATTTTAAGATTTGTTAAGTTACGGATCAGGAAATTGTTCATACAAGTTAGGAAATAATAAAGAAACAAGGACTATATAAATTGGGAAAATTCACTTTTTTAAGTTTTTTCTTTTTAATGCAAACATGTCCGTTGCTGCATTAGTTCATCATTTCAGCAACCTGCCCTGGTCTTTATTGCATTTGTCTCGATAAAAATCTACATTTAATAGGTAAAACCCGAATAATTGATAAAACAGGATCATATTATTGAAAAAGCATTGGTTTCTGAACTTCAGAAAGGAAACAAAAATGCCTTCTCAGGAATATTTATTGCATATTATAAAGACCTTGTTTTGTTCGCTGCAAATTTTACCCGCGAAATTGATTCGGCAGAAGAAATTGTCCAGGACACATTTGCTAAAATTTGGGAAGAACATAAGAGGATAAATATTGATGTTTCAATAAAATCATATCTTCTTAAGTCTGTCCAAAACAAATGCATTGATTGGATTCGTCATATGAAAATCCGCCAAAAATATAATTCTGAATCTCTTACAAACTCCATAGATTTTGAATATAATACTGATAATTATTTAACTAATTCAGAAATTGAAGGATTGGTCAGGGATGCTCTGAATAAGCTTTCTCCTGAAATTTCGCAAGCCTACCGTATGAGTCGTAACGAAGGATTAAAATATCATGAAATTGCAGAAAAACTAAACGTATCGGTAAGAACAGTAGAGGTCAGAATCGGAAAGGCGCTGAGTTCTCTGAGGAATGAGTTGGATGAAAAGAAATAAATGATGCTGTTATCGAGATAATAGCAAAGTATCTGTCCGGAAGTGCAGATAAGGAAGAGAAGATAACTCTCGGGAAATGGATAAGTGATTCTGATGAAAACAGAAAACACTTTGAACAGTTAAGAAATATCTGGGAAATAACTGATACACAATATTTGCCGAAAACAATCAATACAGAAAAGGCCCTGGAAAATGTTTTACCAGGGATTTCCTGAAGGTCTTCTTTAGAAAAGCTCTGGATATATTGGGGAAAAATTGCTGCTGTACTACTTATACTTCTTATAATCGGCAACATAATCTGGTTTAAGTTCAGTCCTGATAAAAACCTTTCATCCGTTTCTCCGGTATTTAATGAAGTGTATGCAACTTTTGGCACCCGTACCGCATTGAAACTTGTTGATGGCTCACTTGTATGGCTTAATTCCGGCAGTAGTCTGAAATATCCAGATAGATTCTCGGGCAGCAAACGTGAAGTATTTCTCAATGGGGAAGCATATTTTGAAATAGCCAGTAATGCTGCTAAACCGTTCATTGTTAAAACAGCGAATCTGACTGTTAGAGCTACAGGCACCAAGTTTAATGTTTCCGGTTATACTTCTGATTTTAAGTCAGAAGTTACTTTAGTCGATGGGAAAGTATTTGTAGATGATCTTGAGAAAGACGGAAGCAGCAATCTGGTGTCGGAACTGAATCCAAATCAACATCTGATTTTCAATAAATCCACCAAATTGTTTATAGTTAATTACGAGGATATATATAAATACATTGCCTGGAAAGATGGTAAGCTTATTTTCCGCAATGAACCATTAAGAGAGGTTGTCAAAAAAATCGGGCAGGTCTTCAATGTCGATATAGAAATACAGGGAAGCTCTCTTCAGGATTACAGGTATCGGGCTACATTTGAAGATGAATCATTGGAAGAGATTCTTAAATTGTTGGAAATATCATCTCCGATAAGAGTTGAAGAAATTAAACGGACACCATTACCAGATGGTTCCTTTCCAAAGAAGAAAATTATCATTTTCCCGGTAAAGCAAAAACGATAAAGCCTTATCTGAAGATATAAATATGAAAATTTAACCTTAAACCATACTAATCCATAAAACCCACATCCTACGAAACAGAAAATCATTGTTATATATTAAAAAGAGAGGAAATGTGCGGCAACACTTTCCCTCTCAGATTAGTGGCTAACAAATTCATTATTGAAAATCTCATTGATTATTAACCAACTAACTTTACAAAAGTATGAAAAAAAACCTTAATTACTATGGTTTAAAAGAACCATCAGGTAATTTCCAGAAACTTCTTCTAAAAATGAAAATTTCTACTCTGCTTCTCTTTTGTTGTATGTTGAATGCGCTGGTAACACCAACATATTCTCAGGCAACAAAAATCTCACTCGATCTAAAAAACTGTTCAATTGAGCAGATCCTGGATAAGATTGAACAGGAAAGTGAGTTTTATTTTCTTTATAATCAGAAACTTATTGATGTTACCCGAAAGGTTGACATCGTAGCTGACAAAGAATCGATCAGGGATATTTTAAAAGATATTTTTGATGGTTATGATGTCAAATATGTAGTATATGACCGGCAGATTATACTTACAAATAAAGAGGAGTCTGGCCTTCTTGATGAACTGCAGCAATTAGTCGTAACAGGAAAAGTCATTGATGCAACCACCAAATTGCCCTTGCCGGGAGTAAATATAGTGGTTTCAGGTACAACTATCGGAGCTATGACAGACGGAAATGGTAGTTATTCCATTACTCTGACGAATCCTAACGGATCGATTGAATTTACCTTCATTGGATATGCTAAAGTTATTATACAAGTTGAGGGTCGGAATTCAGTTGATGTTCAGATGACTGAGAATGTCCAGCAGCTCGATGAAATAGTTGTTGTAGGTTATGGGACAGTCAAGAAGAGTGATGTTACCGGGGCTCTGACCAGGGTAACAGAAAAATCTATTACCGGATCAGTGGGGTGCCACTTATACGTCTTGCTGAAACTTACCTGATCCGAGCAGAGGTATATGGCCGCCAGGGAAATTATGCTTCAGCAATTGCAGATCTCAATGTGCTTCGTTCACGTGCTGCGTTTCACGTTAATGAAAACAGATCGGAAATTCTTGTTAAGTATGAACCTGGTGTGTTATCTGGCAGTTTAAGTGTTCCCGCAGGTGAAAAAGTAACTCCCTATAAAGTCACAACCGACACCTATTCAAAAATCACAATAGATGGAACAGAATGGCAGGGTGGTACTCCAAAAGCTGCAAAAGAAAACTATCCGGTAGAAGCAACAACGGATGCTCAAAGGTTCATCCATTTTATTTATAATGAAAGAGCGCGTGAACTGATTTTCGAAGAACAAACAGTTGAAGATCTTCACAATGCAGGCATTCTATATGAAAGAGTACGTGATCGTGACATGATGGGTGCTCCTTTATCATCTACAGGAACAACAAACTTCCCTTTTCCTGATGATGATCTGAATGTTGCACTTGGAGCAATGGTACTGGTAAAGGACAACTGCAAAAATTCCATACTTTTAAACCATGGCCTCAAGGTTATCTTGATTTGTTAACTGATGAAAATGGTAATGCACTGGCAGCTGATGCAAAAGCATTATATCAGAATCCGGGTTATTAAAGGTTAGTTTTTTAAAGGTTAGATTTTAGGAAAAGCCGGCAAATTTGCCGGCTTTTTAATATTTCACCTTCTTATTGAAATGCGTACGAGTATGATTTTTCACATACCTTAACCAACTCTTTTGTATCTTCAGGTAATAATTTATACGGAATGGAAAGAAGAAACATTATTAAAAAATCATCTTTTATATTGATTGTATCGATAGCTACAACTATTTTCTTAAATGCGCAGCATCCATGGCAGGTGATCTCTGAAAATGGAACCAGAGATATAGCTAAGAATTTTAAATATCCCCCGGTAAAATATGGTATAATACTATGGTGGGGATGGGATGGTCCAATGTCAGATACTGTCATTAAGCGAGACCTTGATAAGATTAAGACAATGGGATTCCGTGGTGCAATGATCGAAGCAGGTTATGGTATGAGTGCAAAATATCTGTCACCTGAGTGGTTTGCTTTAGTAAAGATCGCTGTTGATGAAGCAAAAAAAAGAGGGATGTGTGTCTGGATAGAGGATGAAGGTAAGTATCGCTACTGAATTTGCGGGTGGCAAATTCAGTAGCGAAAGGCCCGACCTGAAGATGCAGGGATTGGTAGTTACCGAAAAGATTGATGCGAACGGAGGAGAAATAATTTCAAGAAAATTGCCAAATTATATTATAAGCGCTGCTGCATTTAATAATCAGGATAAGACAAGCAAAATAATTGATGTGAGTTCCGGTGAACTGATCTGGCATGTTCCGGAAGGTAACTGGCAGATTTTTCTTGCAGGACATCGTTTCAGATCCTCAGTAACACGATCAGTGAATAATCCCACAAGGGGGAAAGATACTACCGCATCTCTCTTCGATTACCTCAATCCTTTGGCAACCAGACAATTTATTTCCTGGACTCATGAACAATACAAAAGGTATATAGGCGACGAGTTTGGCAAAACCTTTATGGGCTTTATGGGCGATGAACCTGATTTTGCATATACTCCATGGACTCCGGACCTTCCTGAAATTTTCAGGGAGAAAAAAGGGTATGATGTTAAACCTTATCTCGCATCATTCTTTGTCCCGCAGCTGAACGAAGAGACAAAGAGAATAAAAGCCGATTACTGGGATGTCTGGTCAGATCTCTTCAAAGATAACTTCTTCAAAGTTCAGGCCGACTGGTGCAGGGAAAACAAAATAGAATATATTGTTCATCTCAATCACGAAGACCAACTACCCGGATTGGTGAAATCATCAGGTGATTTCTTCAGGAATATGCGATATGTTGGAGTACCCGGTGTAGATGCCATCTGGAGCCAGATATGGATGGACCATGTTTCTGATTTTCCCAAACTTGCCTCATCTGCAGCACATCTATATGGTCGTCCGAGAGCTTTTACCGAAAGCTTTGCTGCTTTCACCCACAGGCCAACTGTTCCACAGGCAAAGTGGGTACTCGATTATCAGCTTGTAAGGGGAATAAATTCCGTTCAGATAATGTTCATGTCTGCCTCAACTTCAAAAACCCGTCCTGCTGCTTCGAATTCTTCAACAGGAATTCCGGCCCAGATTTTACAGAGAACAAGTTTTTTCATGTCGGATACATTTCCTCCTGTCGCACAATATCTTAACCGGGCAACATATCTTTTGTCGCAGGGAAGACCGGCAGCTGAGATAGGTGTTTATCTCCCAACATCAAGCATGTGGTATGGTGATATTGAGTCAAATATAAGTGTAATGGATATTGCCAGACAGTTGTTGGAAAATCAGCGAGATTTTGATTTTATAGATGACCAGGCTTTAGCTTTATCGCCTACATTAAATAAAGGGACATTTCAAAATCTAAGCGGACAATCGTACACGGCAATAATCGTCCCCTCAATCAGCGTGATCTCAAAGACATCTCTTGCAAAATTGAAGGAGTTTACCACTGCCGGCGGAAAAGTAATCTTTATCGGGTCCCTTCCATCATTAGTTACCGATAAGAACTTCCTAAATGCTCCAAAACCTGAAATTCAGGAATGGTCTCTGCATGAACAATCCGGAAAATTAACTCCCCAGATCCTTTCATCATTACCAACTCCTGAACTGAAAATAGATAAATTACTTCCTCAGATAAAATATACCCGCCGGACCTGGAGAGATGGTGATTTATACTTCATTTTTAATGAAAGTATCGAACCTTTGAATTTTAATATTTCATTATCTGGAACCGGGAAAGTTTCAGAATGGGATGCGTTTACAGGTCAAAAGATTCCGTTAAAAGGCGCTGTTCTCAAAAAAGGGAGAATCAATGCTCAGATGAAACTTCAGGGCTGGGAGACAAAGTTTATCATTATCAGTAAATAAAATAGTTACAACACTGCAAAGACCTACTGGTAGTCAGCAGGTTAGACAGATCTGCAGAGTTCATCTCAAAAACTCTACTTTATCTGATAACATATTTCTATAATAGAACCAAATTAATATTATATAAGAACCGTTATCTTTATCAGTGTTTACTGATAATTTCTATTCCCATAATTTAAAACTATTTAAATATGCAGGATAATATCAATAACCCAGGTACTAAGGAAACTCCCTATGAAACAGCCAGAAGTTGTCGCCATTATGCAATGTGCAAAATAGATTTTCTTGGTAGTGGTGTATGTCAGTCAGGCCTCGAAAAACATTTCGTAAGCTTCTATCCCCAGGGAAGGATGATACTTTATGAAGCTCTTGCAACACACAAAATATCAGTTACAGAAAAGTGCGTTGAGATTGCAGATAGCTGTGATCTATGCGGAAAATGCGATTACCAGTGTTACTTTCTCAATGAAATGCGTCCTACAAAAGTTATGGAAGCCTTAAAAGATCATGTTGATACTTTTATTAAAAACGGCGGGAAAATTAAGCAATCAAAAAACGATAGTATACTCACTGAAATAAAACAAATTGTTGGTGAAAACTGGGCAACAAACGATGAAGCGATTACTGTTACGTATTCTCACGACTGCAGTGCAATCTCCGATCCCAAAATATCCTGATTATATCGTTCTCCCTTATACCAGAGAAGAAATTTCTTCTCTGGTGAAATTATTCAGGAAGAATAACATTCAATATACTATTCGTGGAAATGGTCAGAATCTGCTGGGTTTTGCTGTTAATGAAGGAGCTATCATTGACCTTAACAGGATGAAGACAATCGATTTTGATGAGAAGAACTGGCTGGTAAAAGTGGGACCAGGGGTTGCCGCTTTTGATCTTCAGAAACAGGCCCAGAAAAGAGGTTACAGGATAAATGCAGCTGAGCCAGCGGCTCTTTTATGCGCCAATATTATGTGTTCCGGAATTATGTCCACTTTTTCAACCACCTATGGAATAAATGCCGACAACTACATAGATGCGGAATTCGTTGATAAGGAGGGTTCCTTTTTTAATCTAAATGATATTTCTTCCCCAAATCTTTATTCCTATAAAAATCTACAGCATAATGACTCTCCGGGTATTTGTATATCAGCAAGTATCAGGCTTCATCCGGTCCTAAGTGATGAAAAGGGTATCCTTGTGCCTTTCGAAACACTCGATAATGCACTTGATTTTATAAAGGAGTGTTCTTTAAGACATATAGGTCTGGCCTTAGGGGTTGTTGGTGCTGAATATATTTCCACATTTCTTTCACCTACTAAAAAAATGGCCTCTGAAATAAAAAGTATATTCGTTGATAAGTTAAACATACCCTGGCTTGTTGTTGTAATCGGAGATAAATATGCAATCCGTTCGATCGGTGAAATGGGATTTCCCTTTTTTGATCAGAACCTTTTTAATTCGCTATATCTTGGTTTGCCATCCCTGAAAAAAGCAGAATGGCTCGATCTTGTAAGAGAGCTTTCTGATGATGAACCTTATTCCTATTTAAAAATTAAAGGTTTCGCTGAACTTTTTGAAACTGCCCTATCACCTTCGGCTGCTTTATATTCACGGGAAGTAGATCCGGAACTCCGGCCATTTTTCGAAAATCTTTTCTCCAACCAGGAAATGACTGATCTTGTGTGGTTAAATATGTACCGGATAATGAGTACACGTCTGGGCCGTAAAAAACCTTTTTTGCCGACACTAATGTATTTGCCAATAGATAACAAACTGATCAGTGAATTATCTGACAAATTCAGACTTATAGCCGGGAAGCATAAAGTAGACCATGATTTTGGTTTTATCACTCCAATTGATAATGGGAAAAGATGCATTTTTGAGTATGATTTCTTTTACGATTATAATGATCCTGATGACATTCAAAGAATAAGAAAGGTAGCAGCTGAAGCAAATATGTTAATCGATGAGTATTCAGTTAAAACCGGAACAGTGAAAGGTCATCCCTATGTTTTGTATCAGGGGTTTTGCAGGAAGGAGAATTTATTGTATTCATAAATCTTAACTTCCGTTTATGTTACTCAAAAGCAAATCCACAATAGCCCTGACGGGAGCAACCGGTTTTCTGGGCAGCCATCTGATGGCATCCTTGCTTACAAAAGGATATAACATTATAGTTTTCGGACGTTCTGCAAAAAACGAGTCTCTGAATGAAAGGATCGCCAGGCTCTTAAAATGGTTCGAGATTGACAATTTTTCGGGCCAGGTCACATATATTGATACTGACTTATCACAGGATAATCTGGGAATTGAGGAAGGAGAATATTCGAGACTCTGTTCAGTCGTCGGTTCTGTAATTCATTGTGCATCAGACACCAGCTTTTCAGAAAACAAACGTGAGAAGGTAATGGCTGCAAATATTAATAACCTGAAAGGAATCCTTGAATTCTCGAAGAATGCTAATGTAAATTTCTTCCATTACATCAGCACGGCATATGTTGCAGGTACAGGTATGACATATTGCAAAGAAATACTCTCGTCCGCTAAAACCTTTACCAACGTGTATGAGGAGAGTAAGGCCGCTGCTGAAAATATCATTTCAGGGTTTTGCCAGAAAAACTCAATTAATCTTTCAATTATAAGGCCTTCTATTGTTTACGGCGATTCGCAAAACGGAAGGTCGCTTAAGTTCAATGCATTGTACTTCCCAATAAGATCCGCACAGTCCATCAGGAATATATACCTGAATGATCTTAATAATAACGGAGGTATAAAAGCTGCTAAAAACGGAATTTATATTGATGAAGACGGTTACCTTTTTTTGCCTCTTAAAATATATTTACCACGGGAAGGAGATTTAAACATTATTCCGGTAGACTATTTTGTAAATGCCACTGTTAAAATAATTGAAAACTGTTCCGGAAGCGGTATCTATCACCTTACAAACAACACTCCTACAATAATTTTCATTGTTGCTGAGTATTATCAACAACTTATGAAAGTCAGGGGCGTGGAGATTATTTATGGTAATCCTCGAGACAATATAGAAAGAAATCCGGCTGAAGAATTGTTCGATCGTTTTATTGAACCTTACCGGCCATATTTATCCGATAACAGAGTTTTTGACAGAACGAATGCCAATAAGGCTACAGATGGTCTGAATCCTCCTTCGTTCACATATGAGATTTTTAAAACCTGCATGGAATACGCTATCGAAGTTAATTGGGGAGCTTCAATTTTTTAGAGATAATAAAGAGACTGTGCCGGGTGAAATGGTTTATTAAATAAGTCTATGGCAAAGGTTTTATTAATCAATTCTAACAGATTCAAACATCCATGGCCGGTTATTCCATTTGGGCTTTGTTACGTAGCCACTTCACTGGAAACAAATGGTAATCATAAGGTCTGTTTTCTCGATTTGTGCTTTTCTCCAAATTGTAATGAAGATATTCAGAATTCCGTAAAGAATTTTGCCCCCGATGTAATTGGAATCAGTATACGAAACATTGATGATACCGGAGGTTATAATGTCCATTTTTTGCTTGAAGATGTCAAAAACGATGTCGTTGATAATTGCAGGAAAGAATTCCAGGGCCCTATTGTTATTGGAGGTCCTTCAGTAGGGATAAGCGGCAGAGAGATGCTCGATTATTTTGACCTTGAATACGCAATTCGCGGTGACGGGGAAGCTGTGATGCCCGAATTTGTAAAACGAATAGAGAACCATCAGCCTCTGGAAGGATTAAATGGCCTGATTATTCGCAGAGAAAAGAAAATTATTCAGGACAGTGAACCTTTCCGTGTAACAGATCTCGACTCGCTGCCTTTTCCTAAACCCCTTCGCTATCTGGACCTTAAACGGTATCGTCGTTTCGGATCTCCAATCCACATACAGACAAAGCGCGGCTGTGCCTTCAGGTGCGCTTATTGCACTTACAACAAAATTGAGGGGAATCAATATCGCTTAAGGAATCCTAAGCTTGTAGCTGCTGAAATAGAAATTCTTGTTAGGGAAACAGGTATCAAACACATTGAATTTACCGACAGCATTTTTAATATACCCGGCTCTCATGCAAAAGAGGTCCTGCGCATCAACCAGTATGGCGTTTATTAATACTTTTAAAAATGATGGAAAAAATCATTGGATTAACCCTTATTAAAAGGATTATGTATGAGCTGAAAAAAAGTTTATCTGAAAATAATAACCCGAAACAGAACGGATTTTCTCTGATTTCACTTTTGACAAAAACAACACAATAATCTATTCCTTTGTGATACTTAGTGAAGTCCTTTGTGTTCCTTAGTGGTAAAAAAAAATTAAACTTGACATAATGCAGAAAACTCCTGAAGAAGTATACAACCGTATAAATAACGACATTTATAATATTGAAGGAGACAGGTGGTGGCATCAAGACTTTTCATTAAATCTGATCAGAACCTTTATTAATCCTTTCAGGGTTGATTATGCAAAAAAAGTTTTGACTCAATTTATTATGAATCCCGAAAAAATAAATGCTCTTGAAATAGGTTGCGGAGGAGGAATATTATCGGAAGAGATAGCAAGAATGGGGTTTAATATTACCGGAATTGACCCTTCTGAACAATCATTGAATATCGCAATAAAACATGCAGCTGATAATAAGCTGAAAATTAAATATGAGAAGGGAACCGGAGAGAAACTGCAATTTCAGAATGGTACTTTCGATGTGGTCTTTTGCTGCGATGTACTGGAACATGTTCGTGATTTACCTGAAGTGATCTCAGAAATTTCACGTGTGCTGAAAAACGATGGCATATTTATTTATGATACGTTCAATCGTACATATTTTAGTAAAATAAGCGCTATCAAAATTTTGCAGGAGTGGAAACGATGGGCTATAATGCCTCCTAACCTTCATGTTTGGGAAATGTTTATTAAACCTGACGAAATAAGATCTTTATTAAAAGAAAATCAATTGACCTGGAAAGAACACAGAGGAATGAAACCAAATATTTCATATCTTAAAATGCTTCGGTATCTTCACAAGAGAGCAATTGGAGAATTGACTTATGAAGAATTTGGCAAAAAATTTCTTATGACCGAAAGCAGGAGTACTCAAATTATGTATATGGGATATGCTGTCAAATAGTTTTTCCCCTTTCTATACACAATAACTCATTTATTGAGCTTTACGTGAATTACTACCGGATTATGATCTGAATTTTTAAAATTAAGCTGAATTCCTTTAACTGAAATTTCCGATATATTGGGAGAAACGAGGAATACATCAAAAACATTTGTTGTTGTTGTAGAAGGATCATAAGCAGCCACAACATTACGTTCCGAAGGTGTTCTGTTATCAAATAGCCATTTCCAGTCGGAGGGCAGATAATCTGATGGAATAACCATTTGTGTGGTGTCTGTTTTATTCCCGGTAAATTCAGACCGGAAATTAGGAGGTGTCTGGTTCCAGTCTCCTCCTGTGATAATATAATTCCCATTCCTGTATTCATTCAGAAGAAAATCCTTAAGGTAAGCCATTTGCGCTTTCCTGATCTGACCAGGGTCAAATGCTTCGTTATGTGTGTTGATCACAATAAGCTCTTTGCCATTTTTCAAAGGATACCTGTTTACAAGAAAACATCTGTCGAGCATAAAGAGTTGCTTTGGAAATCCATACTTACCGGGGAAGGAATAACGAATTGAAGAAGAGGGTTGGAATTTACTGAATATGGCTAATCCCGATAATACCTTTCCCATCGGAGTTGCCGGTGGAACAGGTACGAAGAAGACATCATAATTCTTCGCAAAAAAGGGTGAAAAGCCATTCAAAACTTTTGTCAGAGAATCGTATTCATTGATATAGTAGCTTCTTTTACTCCCCTTGTCGACTTCCTGAATAAAGAAAAAATCCACGGAATCATTCTGTTTCAGAAATTTCTTTACTTCCATGAGGTTGTCAATACATTTTGCTTTGGGTGTAAATACTTTGGTTCCCCCATCATAGAAAAAATCCATCTCCTTATCTAATCCGCAATAACCAATATTCCATGTAATAAGCGAAAGTTCAATTGTATCATTCAGGACCTCAGGCTTTTCGCCGGTAAACACTATTTCCTTTTCTTTTGGTTTATAATCTGATAACACTGCATAAACAATAAGCCCGACAAAACTGATAACTGCAAGTAATAAAACAACAAGCACCACTTTCAGAATTTTCTTAATTGCTTTCATGATAAACTTACATTTGATCCTTAACTATTGATTTAAAGCTAATTTAGATAATTAAATCATATTATAATCGGGAATCTCTGATTAAATCAAAATAACTCTTAAATAGTAAAGTAGATGATATTTGGAGATTCCTATTTCTATTCAAGACGTTTAAGCCTGTCAGACCAAAATTGGTTAAAACTGATTAATGGATTCTCGCACAGATATACCGCCGTGCCATATTCCCTGGCATCAGGATTTGATATTTTACCAACGAGAGTAATTTTACCAAACAATCTTTGTATATCTTCACCCAATTTACGATTGATGTAGATAAATGATGTAATATCAGGATCAAATTTTTCAGGTATCCAGTACCGAAAACTTTCATTAAAACTTACCGCTCCAGGGAGACTATATTTTTTACCAATAATAGTAATTGCACCTGCCTGCCCATAATTCTCACAATATATAAAGCTTGCTCTCTTATCTCCGATCATCTGGTATGCTTTGCTTGTAATGCTTGTCAACTCCTCCCACCCAAGCATGTCAGCATAATCCTGTGGTAATGAATGTATTGATCCGTCTTCAAATCGTCTGCCGACATCGATTCCGTATTTATCTTCAAGCACTTTAAAGTACTTAACTAATCCGGCCTGATTATAAACAGGTATGCCGAATGGAATTGCAGGAATTGTCAGCAGAACTAGAACCAATGGGAATACTACCCTTAGCCATGTTTTTTTAATCCAATGTCCGTATGCTACAGCTCCAGCAATAATCAACAGCGGAAATATCCCCAGAGTATAATAACTTTTCCCCTTTAAAATCATGAGGGCCGTAATTATGAAAAGGGATAGAAACCCCAGAAATCTGAATTTTTTAATCTTTTTGTTTAAAAGAAGAAAAATGAGCCCTGCAATAGTAAAAACAGTCCCGGTAATTGGCATTAACAACTGTTCTTTAAGAAATAAGGGGAAGTCCATATGAACCAGTTGTGTGTTATAAAGTTCTGTAATATGATGGAAAACCGGAAATCCTTTGGATAGCTGCCAGATAAAGTTTGGCAGGAATATTATAAATCCTGCAGCTATACCTGCCCAAAACATTTTTTTACAGAATACATCCCTGTATTCTGTAAAAGGTATAATAATGATTAATCCGGCAAAGAGCAGACCTACAAGATATTTATTGAGTAATGCAAAACCGGCAACAACACCTAATATTATAAGAAACTTATCCTTCTTTGAGTTTATGTATTTTATAATCAAATATATGCATAATGTCCAAAGAAATATTTCCACAAATACAGGCATGTAAAGGGAAAATGTACGCAGGAAAAAATTTGATATTAAAAGTCCCAGTGCTGAAAGAAAGGCGGCATATCGTGAACCTCCCAGTTCTTTTGCCATTGATGCTGCCAGGATTATCATCGCTCCGCTAATCAGTGCAGGGAAAAGACGTACAGCAAAAACTGAATAACCGAAAAGGCTTTCCATCAGCCATGCGATCCATCCTATCATTGGTGGTACAGTTGCATACCCTGCAGCAGGATGCAACCCCAGAGAAAAATAGAGTAGCTCATCTCTGTGATATTCAAGATTATTGATAACAACGAGATGAATTGAAATACTGATCAGAGCTAAAACAAGAATCAAGAGATCTGAGAAGGTTTTATTTTCAAAATATTTCATTTGATTTTAATCTTTTCGATTTAACTTCATATCATTGCTCAGAGAGGAAAGATATTAAATAAAAAAATACTATATTATCAAGAATACTAAACCGGGAATATTTTTGTTAAACAAATTGTCAAATCAGTAAGTTCTATTTATTTAATTATATTATGAATCACATGAAAAACAGTAACATTTTGGGTTTTATATTTTGTATGCTTATTGCCATAACAATACTTCCCGGACAATTAAATTCGCAGGATTTAAAAGGCAATCCATCTATCGATGAAAAAGTTAAGAAGTTTCTATTTGACCACTCCGGGCAATGGCACGATATGAATATTCCAATTGCTGATGGGAAGTTACTATATGATCTTATAATTAAGGGAAACTACAAAAGTGCTCTTGAAATCGGTACCTCAACAGGTCACTCAGGAATTTATATCGCCTGGGCACTAAGCAAAACAGGTGGTAAACTTATTACTATCGATATTGATGAGGCACGGTATAAAACTGCCCTTGACAATTTTAAGCAGGCAGGCCTTTCTGATTACATCGATGCACGGCTTTCAGACGCACACGTGCTGGTAAAAGAGCTTAAAGGGCCTTTCGATTTTGTCTTCAGTGATGCTGATAAAGACTGGTATAAAAACTATTTCATCGATGTCGATCCCAAACTCAAAGTAGGGGGTTGTTTCACATCTCATAATGTATCAGACAGAAATATGGGAGGACGCGGAGGCAGCCAGGGAGCTTACCTTGATTATCTGAAAAACCTCAAAAATTATGAGACTACTGTCAATAACAGCGGTGGAGGGATGGCAATCAGCTACAAAAAAACTGATAGGTAGCAGGCTGGATTATTTAATGATTTATCTTGGGATGCCTGTTAAATCGCGTATGACCACTGAAGAGCATATTATACCAAAAGCTGCCGGCATATATGAAATTGTCCCGACTATGGATGCTTTATTTTGTTCACCATTTGTAGCAACGATCTTGCTTTTATCGATTGGTTCAGGAGAATAGACTGCAGTAAAGCCCTCCCTGACACCCAACCTGTGCAACCGTTTTCTCAATATCCGGGCCAGCGAACAATCAGTAGTCTGGGAGATATCGGAAATGCATACTTTGGTCGGATCAAATTTCCCCCCTGCTCCCATTGAACTTACTACTGGATATTTTCTCAGTAAACTGTGATAGATCAGAAATATTTTTGGTGAGAGCGTGTCAATAGCATCAACGACATAATCAAAACCTGTTTCCAAAACTTCTATCATTCTGTCATCTTTAAGATATTCCTGGATAATAGTAAGATTTATTTCAGGATTAATGTCTTTTATCCTCTTCCCCATCACCTCGGCTTTGGCTAACCCTTCCGTACTTTTGAGGGCTGGAAGCTGTCTGTTCCTGTTAGTAGAATGGATCCTGTCACCATCGACAATAGTCATTGAACCTAGTCCAGCCCTGCATATCATCTCTGCAGCATATGCCCCGACTCCACCCAGACCTACAACCAGGACGTTAGCCTCCTTCAGCTTCTGCAACTTTTCATCATCCAAAATTAATTCTGTTCTGGTCAGCCAATTATCCATTAAAAAATTCATTAAAATTTGACAAGACTGCTAATTTTAGCTCATCAACCGATATAGCCAGATCCCTTGCAACTTTTTCATAGATAATCCTTATATCAATATCAGCGCCATCGGTTTCTAAAAATATTCTGTTAGGAGGAAGGCTCTTCATAAGACCAGCCGATTCAGAACGCATTACATAATCAAACCAGAATGAGAGATGCATCCCCTTTGACAACAGCTGTTTTGCCATTTCCACGCTACCTCTGAACCCATGGATCATCCAAGGTGTACTGGGTTTCAGATTTTTTTGAGCTGACAAAAGCTCATCCCACGCTTTGACACAATGAATAATTACCGGTTTCCGGCAGGTTTCCGCAATAGTGACCTGCTCATTGAAGACTTTCAGCTGGAGTTCCGCGGAAGGCCCCCGGAGTTTATCAAATCCGGCTTCACCAATAGCAATCATATTTGGATAACTGACCGAATTCTCAACAGAAATTATAAGTTGCTTATGATTTTTTTCAGTAAGGAACCAGGGATGTATACCATAAGTGTAGGTGACTCCCGATATATCCTCAGGTAATTTCCCTTCATGGGCCATCAGACTTTCGATGAGAAAAATACCTTCAGCAGGTCTGCCACTGTGTGTGTGCATATCAATATAGTCTCCTGGCTGTGGTAGGTTCATCTTGTCATTTACCGATTGCGGAAAGTCCTTTATCGATCCGTTTCAGGGTTTCGTCCTTTCCGATCCAACTGATAATATCAAACATATGCGGGCCCCTTAAAGCACCTACAACTACAAGCCTGAAAGGATTCATTATGGCTCCTGTATTATATCCTTTTTCATCAATCCAGGCTTTAACGACAGGTTCAGTAGCGGCAGCCGAAAAATCACTTATGTTCTCAAGCAAAGATTTTAGTTCCATGAGTAGTAAGCCTGAATTTTCTTTCCAGTGTTTTTTTATAGCTTCCTGATCATAGATTTCCGGGGCTTTAAAAAAGAAATCAGTCTGTTCCCATATATCTTTAGTAAAACTTACCCTTTCCTTTACCAGACCTGCCAGAATCTCAAGTCTGATGATATCAAAATTATAACCGCGGGCTCTGAGAAACTCCCTGAATTCAATAGCCAACTGGGTGTTGGTTTTGTTTTGAAGATACTGGTGATTAAACCACTTTGCCTTTTCCGGATCAAAACGCGATCCGGATTTACCGACTCTGTCTATTGAAAAGGCATTTATAAGTTCATCCATCGAAAATATTTCCTTTTCAGTACCCGGATTCCAACCAAGTAATGCAAGCATGTTAATAAATGCTTCGGGATAATATCCATCCTCGCGAAAACCCTTTGCTGTCTCTCCAAATGGCCAAAAAAGCGGAAATACAGGAAATCCCATCTTATCACCATCGCGTTTACTTAATTTGCCTCTCCCATCAGGTTTCAGAAGCAGGGGAAGGTGGGCAAAAAGAGGAGAATCCCAACCGAAAGAACGATATAGCAGTATATGAAGAGGCAATGAAGGGAGCCATTCTTCCCCCCGGATTACATGACTTATCTCCATTAAATGATCATCAACAATATTTGCCAGATGGTACGTTGGCATACCATCAGATTTGAACAATACCTTGTCATCGAGGGTTCCGGTATTTACAACAATGTGTCCGCGAATAATATCATTACAATGGATATCCTCATTATATGGCATTTTATAACGAATGACGAAAGGTTCTCCTTTTTCAAGCTTCTCATGCCACTCCTTTTCATTTAAAGAGATTGAGTTTGTAAGCTTATCTCTGACTTCAGCATTATAAATAAATGTGTTCCCGGCTTTTTCTGATTCTTTTCTCAGATTTTCAAGTTTTTCAGGTGTATCAAAAGCATAATAGGCATGGCCTTTATCTATAAGAATATCTGCATATTGACTGTATATTTCTTTACGGTCGCTCTGGCGATACGGGCCATAATTCCCTCCCTCCCTGATTCCTTCATCGACAACTATCCCGCACCAACTGAGCGATTCCATGATATATTCTTCAGCGCCTGCAACGAATCTTGCCTGATCGGTATCTTCAATTCTTAAAATGAATGTCCCGCCCTTCTTTTTTGCAAAAAGATAGTTGTAAAGAGCCGTTCTTACACCTCCGATGTGCAACGGGCCTGTAGGACTTGGGGCAAAACGTACTCGTACTTGTTTCATATTAAGTATACCCATTTAACATTAGTGCAAATATAGACAAACCCGATTATATATTATACCATAACGAATATCAGGTTTTGTCCGGTAGATTTGTAGTAAATTTGCATTGATTTTCTTCGTTTACCCCGGCCCCAAGGGGAGCGAAGAAAATCAATGTATTTGCAAATCTCTTATTATAGTGTTTATGAAGAAGATGAAAGCGCTGGTTAAAGCCAGACCCGAAAAGGGATTATGGATGCAAGAAGTTCCTGTTCCTGAACCCGGCCTTAATGATGTTATTATTAAGATCAGCAAGTCTGCAATATGTGGAACCGATCTGCATATTTATGAGTGGGATGCCTGGTCGCAAAAAACAATCCGGACTCCAATGGTTATCGGACATGAGTATATGGGCTATATCGAAAGAATGGGTGCCGGGGTGACCAATCTCAGAATTGGCGAAAGAGTCACCGGGGAAGGTCATCTGGCATGTGGTCATTGTCGCAATTGCCGGCGTGGTAAAGAACATGTCTGCGAGAATACTGTTGGCATCGGAGTTCATATCGACGGATCATTTGCAGAATACGTAAAGATACCTGTCCAAAATGTGATACCTCTCGATCACAGAATTCCTGATGAATGGGCTGCAATAATGGACCCATTCGGAAATGCAACTCATACTGCTCTATCATTCCCACTGATCGGAGAAGATGTATTGATTACCGGATCGGGACTTATCGGCAGTATGGCCGTTGCAATAGCAAAATTCGCAGGCGCAAGATTCATTGTTGCCAGCGACCTCAGCGATTCCCGTCTCGAAATAGCCAAAAAAATGGGAGCTACCCTTACCGTTAATCCATCAAAAGGCGAGAAGATATCAGATGCTGTTAAAAAACTGGGGATGAGAGGATTTGATATCGGACTCGAGATGTCGGGATCACCCAAGGCATTCATTGATATGCTCAATAATATGTACAATGGTTCCAGTATTTCATTGCTTGGAATTTTGCCCTCGAATTTCGAGGTTCCATGGAGTGATATTATTTTCAAGGCAATAACCTTAAAAGGTATCTATGGACGGGAAATGTGGGAAACGTGGTATAAGATGGAACAAATGATAATTGGAGGAATAGACTTAAATCCTGTCATCACCCACCGTTTCTCTATCGATGATTTCCAGAAGGGCTTCGATGTCATGGAGAAAGGCGATTGTGGAAAAGTAATTCTTAATTGGGATTAACTAACATTAGCCCTTTGTGTTACTTAGTGAAATACTTAGTATCAAAAGGTCACAAAGGCAAAAAAATATGATTATGTATAATAATTATCAGAAGCATTTAGTTAAGATTATCGATGAGATTAAGGAAGCCGGCCTATACAAGAAAGAACGTGTTATCATATCTCCTCAAAGCGCTGAAATTGAGCTAAACACAGGACAAAAAGTATTGAATTTCTGTGCAAACAACTACCTCGGTCTTTCTAATGATCCATCGCTTATTGAAGCAGCAAAAAAATCACTTGATGATCATGGCTATGGAATGTCGTCGGTAAGATTTATCTGCGGCACTACAGATCTTCATAAGGAACTTGAGAAAAAAATTGCGGAATTCTTCAGCACCGAGGATACAATCCTCTATGCAGCCTGTTTTGACGCAAACGGTGGAGTATTTGAACCACTCCTCTTGGAGGAGGATGCAATTATTTCTGATTCCCTGAATCATGCTTCGATCATTGATGGTGTACGTCTATGCAAAGCTCAGCGCTACAGATATGAAAACGCCGATATGGCAGATCTTGAAAAACAACTTCAGCTTGCTCAGGCCCAGCGATTCAGGCTTGTTGTGACAGATGGAGTTTTTTCAATGGATGGGAACGTGGCACCTCTTGACAGAATTGTAGAGCTTGCAGACAAATATAGTGCAATGGTAATGGTCGATGAATCACACTCGGCCGGGGTAGTGGGAAAAACAGGAAGAGGTGTGACTGAATTATACAATATTTCAGGAAAAGTCGAAATCATAACCGGGACCCTGGGGAAAGCTTTTGGTGGTGCAATTGGCGGATTTACTACAGGTAAAAAAGAGATAATCGAGATACTGAGACAACGGTCACGTCCTTACTTATTTTCAAATTCCATCCCTCCGATGGTAGCAGCCGCAGGTATCAGGATGGTTGAAATGATGACAGAAACAAATGTCCTTCAGGATAAGCTCCACTTCAATGCTGAGTACTTTATTAGCCGTATGAAAAAGCTGGGATTCGACATAAAACCTACCAAATCTGCTATCTGTGCTGTAATGCTTTACGATGCCAGATTATCTCAGGAGTTTGCCGCAAAACTTCTTAAAGAAGATATTTATGTTATCGGATTCTACTTCCCTGTTGTTCCTAAAGGCCAGGCAAGGATAAGAGTTCAGCTCTCGGCAGGACATGAAAAGAAGCATCTGGATAAAGCGATCAATGCATTCGAAAAGATCGGGAAGGAACTCGGTGTACTAAAATAATACCCAGAACCGGGGACCCCTTACGTGGATTTAGCCACATTTTGATGATCCGCAGTCTTTGCAGATCAGGCAACCTTCTTCATAAACAAGGTTCTCTGAACCACATTCTCCGCATTTGCCTTTTGCTTTTGTGCCGTTTGGTATATATTTTTTCAATGCTCTTTCAACACCGTTCTTCCAATTGTTAATTGACTCACTATCGAGCTTTAATGAGGTAACCAGATTAACCACATCCTGAATGGGCATTTCATGTCTTAAAACTCCTGAGATAAGTTTTGCATAATTCCAGAACTCCGGTTTGAACATGTGTGAAAGGCCTTCAATATTCTTCTTATACCCATATTTGTCGGTATATTGAAAGTCATAGCGTGTCTTCCCGTCCTCATCCTTGATTTTTATGATCTTACCTTTTACTATACTTTTTGGAATAGGAAATATCTCCTCGTCTGCAATACCAGTGAATATCTCATAAGGCCTGCTCTCTTTCAGTCCAACAAAAGCGACCCATTTTTCTTCATTAATATTAAACCTGATAACATCACTGTCAAGCACTTTTGGACGTTTTGGTCTTTCAGGACGTATTTCTGTTTTTCCTGCTATCAGGACCCCATTTCTGGATCCGTCGCGATAAACTGTTGCCCCTTTGCACCCCGATTTCCATGCTGTAAGGTACAGTTCACTTACAAGTTCTTCTTTTGCTTCAGCAGGAAGGTTTATTGTAACGCTGATTGAATGATCTACCCATTTTTGAATTGCACCCTGCATCTTGACTTTTGCGATCCAGTCAACATCATTGGCTGTAGCTTTATAATAAGGCGATTTCGCAATTATCGATTCAATCTCTTCGTCTCTCATTCGCGTAACTTCATCGGTATCGTATCCGTTCAGTTTCAGCCAGTCGACAAATTTATGATGGAAAACATTGAATTCTTCCCACGAATCGCCAACCTCATCCTTGAATGTCACTTTTACATCCAGATCGTTAGGATTAACCTTTCTTCTTCTTTTGTAGAAAGTGGAGAATATCGGTTCAATTCCCGAGGTGGTCTGGGTCATAAGACTAGTGGTCCCCGTTGGAGCTATAGTAAGCAGGGCAATGTTCCTTCGCCCGTGTTTGACCATGTTATTATACATTACAGGGTCTGCTTCTTGCATCCTTAAAATAAACGGATTCTCTTTTTCCCTTTCCGCATCATAAATTGCAAAGGCACCTCTCTCTTTTGCCAGGTAAGTAGATGCTTTGTAAGCTTCCAGGGCAAGTGTTTTATGGACTTCTACCGAGAAATTTGTTGCTTCATCGCTGCCATACCTGAGTCCAAGACCCGCAAGCATGTCTCCTTCAGCTGTTATACCGATTCCGGTTCTTCTTCCTTCTTCCGATTTCGTTCTGATGTTTTTCCAAAGGTTTCTCTCAACGCGTTTCAGCTCTTCAATCTCGGGGTCTGTATCTATTTTTGCAAGAATTACATCGATCTTTTCCAGCTCAAGATCAATTATGTCGTCCATCATTCTTTGTGCCAGTCCTACATGTTCTTTATACAAGTCAAAGTCAAATACAGCCTTGTCGGTAAATGGATTGTTTACATAGCTGTACAGGTTGATTGCCATCAAACGGCAGCTATCGTACGGGCACAAAGGAATTTCGCCACATGGATTTGTTGAAATAGTTGCAAATCCCAGATCGCTGTAGCAATCAGGAATACTCTCTCTGATTATTGTATCCCAGAATAATACCCCGGGTTCGGCAGACTTCCAGGCATTATGGATAATCTTGCTCCAGAGCTGAACTGCATCGATATCTTTTGCAAACTTGGGATTATCTGAATTAATAGGATATTGTTGTCTAAACAGCGTTTTAGTTTCAACTGCCTTCATGAAATCGTCCGTCAGTTTAACCGAGACGTTTGCCCCGGTAACCTTCCCGCTTTCAAGCTTGGCATCAATGAATTTCCCTGAGTCGGGGTGTTTGATCGAAATTGAAAGCATAAGTGCGCCTCTTCTTCCATCCTGCGCTACCTCGCGTGTTGAATTGGAATACCTTTCCATAAACGGAACCACACCTGTTGAAGTAAGGGCGCTGTTAAGCACCGGGGTACCTTTCGGTCTTATATGTGAGAGATCGTGACCTACTCCTCCCCTGCGCTTCATAAGTTGTACCTGCTCCTGGTCAATTTTCATTATCCCTCCGTATGAGTCAGACGATCCGTCGTTGCCTATTACAAAGCAGTTGGATAATGAAGCAATCTGGTAATCATTTCCTATGCCTGTCATTGGTCCGCCCTGGGGAACGATATATTTGAAATCTTTGAGAACACTGTAAATCAACTCTTCCGAAAGCGGGTTCTTGTATTTCATTTCTACCCGGCGTATTTCGCGTGCCAGCCTGTGATGCATGTCATCGGGTGACTTTTCATAAAGATTCCCGAATGAATCTTTTAATGCATATTTATTTGCCCATACCCGTGCAGCCAGTTCATCGCCGTTGAAATATTGAATACTTTCCTCCACAGCTTCATCGTGAGAATAAACTACTTTTTCGTGTCCTCGATTCTTTGATTTTTCAATATTTTTCCCTTCACCTGTTTTCTGCATTTCCGGCGCTGAATTTTGGTTCTTTGCTTTTTCAGTTGCAATAGCTGATTCCTGGACAAATAACTCTTCCATATATTTTTGTTATTCTCTGATTCTAATGAGATTAAACGGCCACTGATTTTTTAAGCGGGTAATCGCTAAATTAAACAAGCGAGTGGCTCAATGCAAGAGTAAAAATTTAAGTTTATTAACATTTGACAATATAGTTATTAACTTTCATCTATATGCTTGATTATAAATTAGTTGATAAATAATCCCTCTCCTATAGAAACAATTATTGGGAGAAATAGTTCATGGTAAATTTCTAAATTTGAAAACCCATGACTTGTACAATACATGCTGACAATTTATTACTTAAAGGCAAAAAAAAGAGGCTGCCGTTATCCGGCAACCTCTTTGTAAATTATCTAAAATATAATTTTAGAAAATCAGACGGATTCCTAAAAGGCAACCCCAGGTACTTGATGTACTAATATCTTTACTGAGGGTTGTTTTTGCTTTAAAATCATCAAGCGATGTCGCAAAAAGTTTATAAACAGGAACTACGGTTGCACTACCTCTTGTTACAACTGATAATGGACGTACGTTATCGTAACTGGCCAAAGGATTGTATGTGTATGCTCCCCATTTATTGTTCAGTAAATTACCAATATTGAGAAGATCCAGACTTAATTGAAGGGTATATTTGCGATCAGTTCCAAAGTTTGAAAATATATCCTGAAGAATTTTTGCATCGAAACGGTGTATCCATGGTTTTACTTCACCAAATCGTGAAGCATAATCACCTTCATGCGCCTTCAGATATTTATTGCCCTCAACATAAGCCCAGAATGCATCCTGCTGTTCAACTGCAGTCATTCCACTTGCAGCAGCAAAATTAATGTCAGTGGCACTGGACGGAATGTACATCAGATCTGATGAATTGCCATCTCCATTCAGGTCATTGGAGTAAGTGTAGGACCAGCGTCCCTGCTGATAGCCCTGATAAACAATTGAAAAGGTAGTTGCAAACATTTTTGCATACTCAATACGGTATGAAGCGCTACCAACCAGTTTATTAGGTGTGGAAAAGTTCGAGTAGCTAAGGCCCGGGTTATTAAGGCTACCGACGGCGGTATTGGAGGTGAATGCAGAAGAAGCCGATGACCCCGGATTAGAAGTAACATCTTTAGCCATTGTATAGGTATAAGCAAACATACCCGAAAAACCATTATTGAAGTTCTTTGTAAGCTGGGCAGTAAGTGAATACTGATAACCTTTCCTCACATTTCTAAGTTCCATGGCATTACTTACACCTGACACTATTTTGGCCGTAGTACTGCTTATCCAGTAAGGACGACTATCTGGACCTGTCATTAATCCGGCAGGATTAGTTTCATTAATATTAACCTGTGTAACTGCGTTAATATCTTTTGAGAAGATTGCCTCTCCCGTGAATACCATATTCCAGGGAAGTTCAATATCGAAAGCTAAATTGGAACGCCATATCTGGGGAAATTTAAATTTTTTGGAAACCTGGGCAAGAGCAGCCCCGCTTGGTAAAGATCCTGCACTCTGAGGGAACAGATCAGGTCTGCTGGCAATATATGCCTTATAATCCGGATTAAATGCAAGTCCTGTAAGATTAACGTTTCCAGGACCCCATCCAATTTCCGGTACCTGAATCAGGCCTGCGTTGGTTGGCTGGTTGGTGAACCATACAAAAGGAAGCAGTCCTGTGAAAAGACCTGAACCTCCCCGAACCTGAAGTGAACGATCACCCTTGACATCCCAGTTGAATCCGATACGGGGAGATATGATGAGTTTACTTGCCGGCCATGTGCCGACATCCATCTTTTCACCGCCATGAAACGAAAGGGCAGCGATTGCCGGATTGTCCTGCATTTTATCCAGGTAGAATGGTTTTTCGATGCGAACACCATAGGTCAATTTCAGTCCTCGAACAACCTGCCATTCATCCTGTCCATAAATTGATCCAAGCCCGAATGTTGCTTTAGCGCCGGGTGCATCCACACCATTATATCCATAGGTAACCCCGAATCCGGAAGGATTTGCTCCGTTAATAAAATCGTCAACTGAATTATAACGATAATAAGAAGTACCCTCACGGATATAGGAATTAAGGAAGAAAAGTCTGTCGAATGCCGCACCTGCTGTCAGAGTGTGATTGTCGAGATTTATAGTTACGTTATCGGTAAAACTGAGCGTTTTATTTATAACATTGTTATTGAAGGTGAAAAGTTCATAACCGAATGACATATACTGATCGCCACCTTGCCAGATATCAACAAACGGGAAGATGCTAGAATTACTTGTACGGGTATCCTGAATGTATGTGTAGCTTGCAAGCAGCTTATTTGAGATCTTTCCTCCAAAGTTACTGTTCAATTCTCCTGTGATAGAACGGACTGTATTCTTAAATCCGTAGAATGCATTTGAAAAGGCCAGTGACTGACTGCTTATACGTCCTGAGTTTTTTGCATTGTTTGGTGGTCCGCTATTAAAATTAGTCTGTTGGTCAGAGGTTCCGACAACATCATTGTAGCGCAAAGTAAACCTGTGATCTTTTGAAATATTCCAGTCAATACGTGCCAATATTTTATGGTTCTTATTCTGAAATGGATCAAAGTCTTTGTATTTTCCGGCATCATAGTTATATGTCGACTTAAGAAAATTACTGACACGGATCATATCTGCTTCAGTTGTGCGCGAAATATTCTGATCGGGTACAGCAACGCCGTCAGTGCTTGGCGTCCAGGTCACACCCGGAATAGATACTTTCTCATATTCACCACTTAAAAAGAAGAATAATTTGTTCTTGATTATCGGACCACCTACGCGGAAGCCGTAATTTTGTGAACTTCTGCTATTTGCACCTACAACTTCATTCCCGTCAACTTTATTCCCGGTAAATGATTTGGGCCGCAAATAGGTATATACAGAGGCTTTATATGTATTATCTCCGCTTCGTGTAACTGCATTGATACTTGCACCTGTAAACTGAGAAAGAGTGACATCGTAAGGAGCAAGGCTCACAGAGATCTCTTCGATTGCATCAAGTGAAATTGGCTGAGCTTCTCCCCCTGGAAGAGGATTACTGCTTAAACCAAAATTGTTATTGAATGCAGCACCATCAACGGTTATTGTATTAAACCTTCCATCACGGCCGCTAAATGAGTTCCCCTGCGACTGTGGAGTGTATTTCGAGAAGTCTGTAATACTGCGGCTAATGGTAGGCAGTGTTGACAATTCACGGGAGCTGACATTTGTCTGGGTACCTGTTCGCTCTGAACTTAAAATTGAGCTTTTGAGAACGGCTGTAACTATAACTTCTTTCAAAGTAGTAGTAGTCTCGCCTAACTCTCCGTTTTGAACATACGTTTCACCCAGTTTCAGGATCAGATCGGTATAACTACTGGGTGCATAGCCGATAAAAGAAACATTAACCGTATAAGGTCCGCCTATGCGCATGTTCTGAATACGATAGCTACCATTCCTGTCGGTATTGGTTGCATACTGTGTTCCTGAGGGAACGTGAGTGGCAACAATACTGGCACCAGCAAGAGTTTCTCCTTTGCTGTCAGTTATTTTACCACTTAATGATGATGTTGTCGCCCCCTGTCCATATATCAATACTGTAATGAACAAGAAACCCAGCACCATAAACATTCGTTTGAATAGTTTCATCATAAGATTAGGTTTAAGGTTTAATAAATTTTTGGTAAGGTTATCGTAAATACTTGATTATTTGGTTACATCGGAGTTAAATTAATATTAAATCCGGATGAACAATTTACGTCTCTTTAAATGAACCTTACCAATTAAGAAAAGATTAGTTTTTAACAAATTATGAGTTCAGAATGTTAATATCTTTCCTAAATATTTCTTTGATTATAATTTCTGTAGCACCGGCATTTTCTTTTACATATTTTGATGCAATTTCAGCTGAAATTGTATAGATTTTCTCATCAGAAAGCCATAAATCTAATATTCTTTTAAAATCGTAAAAAGTAAGAAATGACTTCGCCCCTCCGGCACTAAGCAGATCAGCAGCTTCTTTGAAATTTTCATGCCTCGGCCCGAAAACTACCGGAATTCCCCAGCAAGCCGGTTCAAGGATATTGTGTATCCCCTTTCCGAATCCACCGCCAATAGCGGCAATATATGCGTACCGGTAGGCGGAAGAAAGCATGCCTATATTATCAATAATAAGTACACGTGCATCAGCAGAAAATTCAGTGTATTCCGAGAATCTCACATATTTCACCTTAAAAAGCTTTTCAAGTCTTTCTAAATTCGATTTATCAATTTCATGCGGTGCGAAAACCCATTTCATCGATAACGGAGACCTGTTGATATACTCTGAAATTATCTCCTCATCCTGCTTCCAGCTGCTTCCTGCCAGAAACAACTTTTCATTCTCCCTGAAATGTTCAAGTTTAGAAATATCCACGGCCGTCGCAGCTATCTTTACTACTCTGTCGAACCTTGTATCGCCGGCAAGAATAACATTTTCGATCCCAATACCTTTCAGAAGATCAAACGATCGTTGATCCTGCACAAAAATTCTTTCAAATTTCCTAAGAATGTCTCTGAAAAATGATCCATACCATCTGAAGAAATGTTGTCCGGGACGAAATATTCCTGAAATTAAATATAATGGGATCTTTTCCCTGTAAAGTTCTGATATATAATTATTCCAGAATTCATATTTTACAAATATTACAAATTCCGGTTTAACAAGATCAATGAATTTTTCAGCATTGCCCTGTGTATCTGAAGGGAGATAACTTATACAGTCAGCATAACTATAATTTTTTCTTATTTCATACCCTGAAGGAGAAAAAAAAGTAAGCAGGATCTTAAAATCCGGCATAGTCCTTTTTATCTCTTCAATTACCGGTCTTCCCTGCTCAAATTCACCAAGAGAGGCACAATGAAACCATATAATCCTGTCTCCCGGCTTTATCTTAGCTGCAATCTTTTCGAACCACTTATTTCTTCCTTTAACCCATAGCGATGCTCTTGAATTAAACGGAGCTATAAGATGCGCAAGTGCAGAAAAAATCAGTATCCCCAGGTTATATAAAAGTATCATGATCAAATTTTAGAATGCCAAAGGTAATAAAAACGGCATAACGGTACAACGGCGCAAGGGGTATGACTAAAGAGACTTAGAGACTTAGAGACGAAGAGACATAGAGACGAAGGGACAGGGAGACAGGGAGAGGTCGGCTTGGCAGGATGGTCCACCAGTCCCTTAATCTCTCCGTCCCTTAGTCTCTCCGTCTACTTCAATTATGCCATTAATTAAAATAGTCCTATTTTTGATAGAAAATATCTTTTCTTATGGTAAGACTTATTGCCCTTATTATCTCAATTGTTTTACAAATTGCTGCTGCGTCTGTTGCACTGAGATTCATGAAGCTTACCAAATACAGACTTTCCTGGATATTACTTTCCCTCTCCTTTGTATTTATGGCCGTTCGTAAAATCATTCAGCTTTTTGAATATTTACGTGGGCCGCCCAGATTAACCTGGCAGTTGATTGACGAATGGATCGGAGTACTTATTTCGGTTATGATAATTGGTGGTGTAATTCTCATCCGGGAATTGTTTTACTCTCTCAAAAGGGCTGAAACAGACCGTGTCCGTTCTGAAAAAAGAGTAATAAATGCCATCATAAATACCGAAGAAAATGAAAGAAAGAGGTTTGCGAAAGATCTTCACGACGGACTGGGACCTATTCTTTCAACCGTAAAAATGTCTCTTTCCGCACTCACCGATCGAATAAAAGATCCGGCCGGCTCCGTTATCCTTAATAATACCAATCACCTGGTGAATGAAGCCATCAGCACAATCAAAGATATTTCAAACAACCTTAGTCCGCATGTATTGTCAAACTTTGGACTAACCAGTGCCATAAGTGCATTTACTTCCAAAATTAATCAGACTAAAACTGTTGAAATTGATTTTAAATCAAATATGGAATCAATTCGACTTGAAAACGAAAAGGAAGTAGTTGTTTATCGGGCTGTGTGTGAGCTGATTAATAATTCAATTTTACACTCCGGAGCTTCCAGGATTGAGATAGAATTAAACAAACATGAAAAATTTGTTACCTTGCAGTTTAATGATAACGGACGAGGTTTTGACACAACTTCATTAAGTAAGGAAGATACCAAAGGGATGGGATTATCCAACATTGAAACCCGCGTTAAAACAGTTGAAGGTGTATTCATATTGGAAAGTATCCCGGGAAAAGGAACAAGTGCTCTTATCAAGTTGATTGATACTTATTAAACCGGATAAATCAATAATGGAAAAAATACGGATAATTATAGCAGATGATCATCAGCTTTTTCGCAACGGATTAAAAATACTTCTCAATGCTTTCCCTGAATTTGAAGTAACAGCCGAAGCCTCAAACGGTGAAGAATTTCTGAAAATTCTGAAGAACACGCAGGCAGATGTTGCTCTTATGGACATCAATATGCCGGAAATGGACGGGATTGAAGCAACAAGAAAGGGCCTGAAAATTTGTCCTGATATTGATATTATAGCTCTCTCAATGTATGGCGAGGAGGAATATTATTATAAGATGGTTGATGCCGGTGCTAAAGGATTCCTTCTTAAAGATTCGGACATCTCGGAAGTTAAGGAAGCAATTCTCACAGTAAGAAAAGGAGGCAGCTATTTCTCACAGGAGTTGCTTTATCATGTCATTCAGAAGATCAAGTACAGGGAACAGGAAAGCAAATCGGCCAACCTTTCGAAAAGAGAAAAAGAAATTCTCTTTAAAATCTGTGAAGGATTTTCTAACCAGGAGATTGCCGAGACTCTATTTATAAGTAAAAGAACCGTGGATAAACACAGAGCAAACCTTCTCGGAAAAACGAACTCAAAAAATACTGCAAGCCTTATTTTATTTGCAATAAGGAATAAACTAATTGAAATTTAGAATGATACTT
>Ga0209748_1000234_pt1 | contig 32619 bp, 17 predicted proteins | sample BarGraIncu00421A_FD_185490 | JGI IMG/M metagenome (GOLD analysis project Ga0209748, IMG submission 185490) | Arctic peat soil microbial communities from Barrow, Alaska - Barrow Graham LP Incubations 004-21A (SPAdes) (version 2) | ecosystem: Environmental > Terrestrial > Soil > Wetlands > Peat... | reverse complement strand
CTGACATTAATGAGGGAATCTATAAATGGAGTATATCCCTTATAGGTTCCTCCTTCAAGTGTTGGGTTAAGAGATCCAATATACTCTCTGGCAAAACTTTCAAGAATAATTATAACCACATTTTCATTGGTGAATGGTTTTGTTTTTAAAGGTGTATAGAGAGGATTGTAAAGCTTAGTTAACTTTTCATCATTGAAGAATTTATATTTGACCAGAACTTTTTTATCAAAAGTTCTGAAAAAACTAAAAGGTGTGTTCAGGACGATAGCTACATCGCGGGGGGACTCAACATAACGCGCAGCGTTACTGATGGTAATCGGACGTGTTGAATGTTTATATCCGCCACGAGCTGCACCTATAACAAGTGCAATAACCAAAGGGATCATAAGAATGTTTACAGAATAATAGCCAAATTTATTGACAGGTTTAGGTTTTTCTGTCTTCACTTTGTTGTAGAGGTAAACCATCAGAAACCAGGTAAAGAGAGTGAAAAGAGTGGCCGGCCAGTAGTCGAACAGAAACCTGAAAAACAGTTTAACCAGGTTCGTTTCATGTTCAAATGTTTTAAAAACATCCGCAGTAGCTCTCTTGTAAACAAATCTGTAATAAACAAAATCCATTCCGTTCATAGCAATGGCTATCCCATTTGTAATAAAGAAGATATACTTCAGAATTACCTGATACAACTCTTTATATCGAACCTCAAACGGGAAAATATGCAAAAGGATGAAAAGCATATTGATATAAACTACTGCAGAAATATCAAAAGACAGTCCACCTTTCAATATTGTAATCAATTGACTTAATGTTACTCCCGGAAACATTTTGTTATTAAACAGAAAAAATCCAACTCTGCACAATGAGAACAGGAACATAATGAGCAGAATCCTGTATATAAGAACCACAAAAATATTTCTGGAGAATACCCAGTTTTTCATTTTTTTCTATTTGTAATTAATTTACTTAAGGGACCGGCCTCCGCCCCCTGATCCTCTGCCTCCCCGTGATCCACTCCTGGATCCATCTGAAGAAGATGAGGAGGATGGTGGCGGACCTATCTGGTTACCCGATTTATTCACAGAAGATAAAATACCATACTCAATACCAATAGCAAAAGGCATTGCCCCATCACCCTGTTCCGAGTTTCTGAGAGGCAGTTTTACAATTGGCATTATCATTTTGTAATATAATATCCCTTCATTATCATATTTAACCGATCCTCGGAAATTATTATTATTTTCTGAAGGAAAATGCCTTGCTTCTTCACTGGTAAATCCGATAAGTTCAATTGTATGTGCCTGTGAAAGAGGAGTAGCGAGGGTTCCGTCAGGATTTAACATACTTTCAGTACGATTATTATTGTTACGACCTGCCTTATTCTGAGAACCGATCGGAAATCTGATGCCCATTTTTTTTGCAGACTTGTCATCCATGTTGATCCAGATTGTGAGACCCTCTTTTAAAATTCTGTTCTGAACTCCCGCATCTTCAACCTTTAAATCGATATAAATATTTTCATTATCATTTGAAATATAATAGTACAGGTTGGCTTTTTGAATCATCTGATAATCTGGCACATCCACCTTATCGCTGATGTGCCATCTTCCCGGCTTCTGATTTCCTTTCTGTGCATTGATACCAATGCATACAAATGACAACAAAATCAAAACATGTGTTTTCATTATACAACATTTAAAAATAAAAACGCCAGGCCGGAATAAATGTTATCTCGCAGAACCTGGCGTTAGTTAAATTATTTAAATAATTTAATTTTGAGGAAGCTCGGTAGAATTTATATTTTTAAATTCATTCATCATTCTACTCGTCCTCCCAAGTGTCCCTATTGAAAATATCATTATTAGGACAATAAGTGCTATTAAAATGTATATTACTATTTTTGCGGTCTCCTTATTTGCTTTCAAAGCTTCCACAAGACCATTGTAAAGCAGCCATAAACCATAAACACTTATGGCCAGGCCAATGATTGAGCCAAGGTAATAATTAAAGTGACTTGCCAGTCCAAAGAATGCGCTTATTGGCATTATAACCATACAAGCTGCAGTTACCCTCACATTTGCCTCGAAATCTGTGCTCCCTTTGCAGATCGAAGAGATGACCAGTAAAATCACTGCCCCTATAAATAATCCGATTATTGATCCGATAATTTTCCCTATAAAAATCATAATCCCTAAAGCGCCACCGAATAAACCACTGGTTATTGCACCAAGATTCAGAATACTCCAGAGGAATGCTAAAGCTCCGGCAATCGCACCATAAATTACTGCCTTAATCAAAGGTTCAGCTATACCTCCCGTAGTTTTCATGGTCGAGAAGTAAGATTTCGGATTTACAAGGACATCTTTGGATTCCTTAATAAATACATTAAAATCAAAGGTACTGTCACTCATAGTTTAAAGGATTAATAAATTATTAATTAACGATCAGTAAAATTGAAATTGAAGATTCCAAATTAAGAAATATTTTTATAAGTCGCTAAATTTTGGCTGAAAATCGGACTTTCATCATTCAAGATAAGTGTACCCATACAGACCTGAACGGTAATTTGAAAGAAATTCCTTACCCTCCTCCAGAGTTATAATGCCGGCCTTTACAGATGATGTTACCCACGATTCAACTGTTCTGACCATCTTTTTTGAGTTGTATTGCACATAATCAAGAACCTCAGCAACAGTTTCTCCGTCAATTACCTGATCAATCTTATAACCATTACTATCAACTGACACGTGTACTGCGTTAGTATCACCAAACAGATTATGCAGGTCTCCTAATATTTCCTGGTATGCACCCACCAGAAAGACTCCAAGGTAATATGGCTCCTTCCCCCGTAAAGAGTGAACTGGCAGGTGATGCGATGAATTACGGGTTGAAATGAAGTTGTCTATTTTCCCATCAGAATCGCAGGTCATATCCTGGATAGTTGCATTGCGCAAAGGCTCCTCATTGAGTCTGTGAATTGGCATTATCGGGAATATCTGATCAATGGCCCATGCATCAGGAAGTGACTGGAAAAGTGAAAAATTACAGAAATATTTGTCAGAGAGTATTCTGGATATCTGCCGCAACTCTTCGGGTACATGTTTAGTTACATTAGCCATTTGATAAACTTTTCGGGCGATGGACCAGAAAAGTCGTTCGATCTGGGCTCTGGTTTTAAGGTCGATGAGCCCAAAACTGAATCTGTCAAGAGCTTCTTCCCTTATCTGTTGGGCATCATGCCATGTTTCGAGCATTCTTGTCTGGTTAAAGTTATCCCATAAGAGGAAAAGTTCTTTCACAAGTTCATGGTCATGTTCATTAAGGAGGTCCTCAGTATCCCACGATGGAAGAGTTGTGGTCTCGAGAACCTCGAAAATCAGTACAGAATGATGGGCAGTAAGCGATCGACCCGATTCGGTTATGATATTCGGATGAGGTATATTGTTTTTATTACTTGCATCCACAAAGGTGCTTATAGAGTCGTTTACATACTCCTGGATAGTATAATTAACGCTGCTTTCACTGTTTGAAGAGCCTGTACCATCATAGTCAACCCCAAGACCACCGCCAATATCAACAAATTCCACATTAAAACCCAGATTCCTGAGTTCAACATAAAACTGGGAAGCTTCGCGTAATGCTATTTTTATCCGGCGGATCTTTGTGACCTGGCTGCCGATATGAAAATGGATCAGTTTAACACAGTCTCTCATCTTGCTTTTCTCGATGAAATCTATGGCTTCAAGCAGTTCGCTCGAAGTCAATCCGAATTTGCTGATATCACCTCCTGAATCTTCCCATTTTCCGCTGCCTACGCTGGCTAGTTTAATCCTGATCCCAAGATTTGGTTTTACTTTCAGTCTTTTTGCAATTGATGTAATAAGCTTTAGTTCATTAAGCTTCTCAACAACCAGAAATATTCTTTTACCCATCTTCTGTGCCAGAAGCGCGAGTTCAATATAATCTTCATCTTTATAGCCATTGCAGATTATGAGGGACTCAGGATCGGTATTTATGGCAATCACAGCGTGAAGTTCAGGTTTGGAGCCAGCTTCCAGACCTATGTTGAATTTCTTTCCATGACTTACAATCTCTTCTACTACCGGCCTCATCTGATTCACTTTAATCGGATAGATAATAAAGTTCTGAGCTTTGTAGCCATACTCTTCTGAAGCCGATTTAAAACATTTTGAGATACTTATTATTCGATCATCCAGGATATCGGGAAACCTGACAAGCACCGGAGTGGAGACATCCGATAAAATAAGTTCATCAAGAAGATCTTTAAGATCAACTGACATTCCATTTCTCTGAGGAGTAACAATCACATGTCCCTTCTGGTTTATAGAAAAGTAATCAACTCCCCACCCGTTTATGTTATATAATTCAGCAGAATCTTCAACTCGCCATTTTCTCATATTCAGATATATTGCCTTCGTTTAACAGCCGCAAATGTCAGAAAAAAATATTATAAAATAGGTATTGTTTTTAAATCTGTGCTTTCCAGAACCTTATACACCGGATACGGATTATAGCCCACGCCCCATTGAGGTACAAGGTAGCGATCAAAGAAGTTCCAAACAATCAAACCATCATTCGACTGTGGTTCAAGTAAATATGCTGCCAGATTTGCAAGAGGCTGAGCAGTTCTGACAACTATTGTTCCGGCTGGAAAATCCTTTGTTTCGCTGCTTACTTTATACTCAATCGCAAAAGAATCTGTTACGGCAGGATTCATTCCTCTTGCTATTGTTTTTCTATCGACTTCACTCAATAGGTCTTTAATTTCGACGTTATGAACAGATGCATAATCAAGCAATGAATGAATCAGCCAATAGCAACCCAGAACACGTGACTTGAAATCAGCATAAACATAATTTTCATTAAGAATACCCAGTCTGTTCCTGATTCCGTAATAATTACTCATATACCGTGGTTCGGAAGCATCAAGAACCCATCCTTTGTCAGGATCCATCATGTCAAAGAACTCACCGTAGAAGCAGTTTTCAATCTTATATTTACCTGAGAGGGTGTTTGCTATTTCAGGCATCATTTTCTTGTGCATAAACTCAATCAATGAATTGTCTCCGTCAGGGTTGACCATCCAGGTGAAAGTTGTCGGTTCCACATGATACGATCCGTCGGTTGTATGGCAATCCATAAATATGGCAGGATCCCACTTGTTAAAAACGTCGGTCAGTACTCCTCTTACTTCAGGTGACTCAGCCTTCATTGCATCACGGTTCAGGTCAAGAAACTGACCATTATACCTTACTCCTACGCCGTTCACAGGACCATTCTGGTATGTTCTGTTAAGCGAACTGATCTTCTCACTGCCATCAGGATTAAACAACGGACATACCAAAAGAATTACATTTTTCAGGATAATAGAATTCTTCTCTTTAAGCAAATCCCTGACATACATCAGAGTAGCTTCTTTGCCTTCTACTTCTCCGGCATGAATATCTGCCTGAACATATACAATAATCCTTTTATCGTTGATAAGGTCCTTCGGAGATTTTGGTAAAGGATTGCCGATAATTAAAAGAGGTATTTCCCGTCCCTCAACCGAAGTGGCAATATTCTCTAACCGTATATAATGCGAGGATTTTGTAATCTGATTTATGAAGTGCATTACATCACTATAATCTGAAGTAGATTTATAATCAGATTTTTCGGCTATAGTCTGAAGATTGACCTGTCCCAATACGTTTGCAGCAGTTATTAATAATGTCAGCCAACAACTAAAAGATCTTTTCATGATAGCGGTTATTAACAAATAAGTCGATAAAAGTAAAAATATTTTTGATGCTTTTTTTAAAACCAGCATAACTCTTAATCTCAGCATTGACATAGTCGGAACTCGGAAGTCCGAAGCCGGTAGTTGGAAGTCCGAAGCCGGAAGCCGGAAGCCGGATTTCGGTTAAACATCAGAATATAATAAATTTATTTATATTATTTCAAATTAATTATGTATCTTGCGCCATTAATTTAAAAACAGAATAAAATGAACAAAGGAACGGTAAAATTTTTTAATGTATCAAAAGGATTCGGATTCATTAAAGATGCAGATTCGGATAATGAATATTTTGTACACGTATCTGGTCTGAAAGATCAGATTAAAGAGAATGATGAAGTTACATTTGAACTTCAGGAAGGTAAAAAAGGAATTAATGCAGTAGACGTTAGACTAGCTTAGTTTATCCATACAAAGATTTATTATTCAATCCCGGTCGAATGACCGGGATTTTTTTTACCACTAAGGTACACGAAGGTTCATACGAAGGTACACAAAGGGTCTAACGACTAACATTTGGACAATAAGAGAATAAGAAACCAAGTCCTCCTTTTTACTGTCTTTTCTTTTCTTCTTTTTTAGCCTTTTTTGCCAGGCGTTTCTCTTTCAGACTTTTTGTTGGCTCTTTTTTGTTCTTTGTCTGTTCTTTAGCTTTTTCGTGTGACATGGCTATATATTTTAAGTTGATAAAAGTTATTCCAAATATAGAAAAAATCAACCAATCCTATAAAGATATTACATTCAGATAGTAGTGGTCAGTTATAACAGACCTCCTGCATCCCGGTCAAGAAACCAGCTCAATCGTCCATAGATTGGTACAATGTAGGAGGCAGGTAAGTTTTGTGTATCTATACTCTTTTTAAATATTTTTTCTACAACTTTCTCCTTTTTCTTCCCTGTTACAAGGAATGCTATGAAATCTGCATTATTTATAACCCGGCCTGTAAGAGTTATTCGTTTCTGCAAAGTAACAGGATGACAGGCTACATCGCAGATTTTGTCAGAATTAATTAACTCCTCGTGTCCCGGAAAGATAGAAGCCGTATGTCCATCTTCTCCCAGACCGAGAATCATCAGATCAAATAATGGTATTCCATCTCGTTTTTCTGTAAATTTTGATATCTCTTCCGAGTAACGTATTGCCTCATTTTCAGAATACTCCTCACCTTTTATTCTGTGAATATTAGTGGAAGGTATATCAATATTACAGAGTAATTTTCTCCTGGTCATTCCATAATTACTTTCTGAGTCATCAGGCGATACACATCTTTCATCTACCCAGAAAACATGGACAAATTGCCAAAAAACAGATTTAGCATAGTTTTCACTTAACAGCGTAAATAATATTTCAGGAGTGGAGCCTCCGGACAAGGCAACTGAAAATGGTTTGCTTTTTTGTGCCGATTGCTCTATCAAATATATCATTTCCTCAGCAAATTCCTTTGCTAATGCATAAGGATCCGGGAATATTTTAACAATCTTATCCAACTGATTAATAATATTTTATTTATATATATTTTTTACCACGGAGTAATACAGAGTTATATTCGGAGTCACACTGTTTTGAATCTTCTTCGCCGTTCCGCCCTTGCGCCTTTGTGCCGTTGTGCCGTTTATAATTCACAGTACAATTCCTCATCTGCCAGATTCTTACATGGATATCTCCAGGTAAGTCCCTCCCCCTGAATCAGGTCGTTGGCATGCTCCGGACCCCATGTGCCTGCCGGATAGCCGAATACCTTGATAGCCTTATTATTAGCCCATGCCTTCTGAATCGGTTCGAGAAATCTCCATGCTGTTTCGACTTCATCGTCACGTGAAAACAGAGTAGAATCGCCCAGCATTACATCATGAAGAAGCCTTTCGTAGGCAGAGGGTACCCTGATGTCTGCAAGATCTTTGTAATGAAAATCCATATTTACATTCTTCACGTTGAATCCTGCTCCGGGTTCTTTCATGTCAAACTTAAGTAATATTCCCTCGTCAGGTTGAATCCGAATTATCAGCTGATTAGCAGACAGTTTTCCGAATTCCCGTTGGAAGAGATGATGAGGGGTTTGTTTAAAGTGTATGACTATTTCCGTAACACGGGTCGGTAACCTTTTTCCTGTGCGTATATAAAACGGCACTCCACCCCATCTCCAGTTGTTAATAAAGAACTTTATAGCAACATAAGTCTCTGTACGTGAATCAGCTGCAACACCTTTCTCGTATCTGTACCCAGTAACACATTCACCACGGATAAGTGATCCGGTATACTGGCCCCTGATCACCTGGTCCGGTACATCTTCTTCCCTGATGGGTTGTAATGATTGAAAAACTTTCAATACTTCGTTCCGGATAGCATTTGCATCGAGAGAAGAAGGGGGCTCCATTGCTGTCATTCCGACCATTTGGAGAAGATGGTTCTGGACCATATCCCGCAAAGCTCCCGAAGAGTCGTAATATCCACCTCTCTCCTCCACCCCAATGCTTTCAGCAGAAGTGATCTCAATCCTGTGTATATAATTTCTGTTCCAAAGAGGTTCGAATATCCCATTTGCAAATCTTGTAACCAGTAGATTTTGAACAGTTTCCTTTCCAAGATAATGATCTATTCTGAATATCTGATCTTCTGATATGAGCTCATGCAGGGTATTATTGAGTTCCCGGCCTGATTCAAGATCATATCCAAATGGCTTCTCAATTATTATCCTTCTGAATCCATTCTGCTGATTACACAGGCCTGCCTTTGCCAGATTAACCGCAATGACCTCATACATACTCGGAGGTGTTGCTGTATAAAAAATATAGTTTTCTCCGCTATTATATTTATTATCAAGCTCCTGTAAAACTTTTTTAAGTTCTGAATATTCGTTCTCAGAAACATTATCCATGGAGTGATAATAAAGATTCTTAGTGAAATCTGAAATAAGATTCTGATCTGTAACCTTTTCCTCCGAATTAGAGATGATAGCCTTACTCATCCTTATTCTGAAATCATCAGTTGATATTTTTGTTCTTCCAACACCCAGAACTGCATATTTTTCTGGCAAAAGTTTTTGAGTCTTCAATGAAAATATTGCCGGGATCAACTTCTTTGAAGTCAGATCTCCTGAGGCTCCAAATATTACAATTATAAGGTTCTTAGGATTTTCCATAAAAATCTGAACTAATGAGACATTAAAGAAATTGCATTATTATATATGTCTTAAGAATTACAAAGTAACAAAAAATTGGCTGAAACGATAATGGAAGAATGGGAATATTGAAATGGCCGGAAATCATGTCAGCAATTAACAGGATTAAAACATTATAAATATTTTATACCTATTCGTTAATAATTTTATTGATTTTTACGATAATCTGAAAGAATATGTAGTATATTTGTCGTCTAATATTAAGGGAAATGAACAATTTTAGATCCATTATATCACGCCTCATTAAAAGGTTAATTGGAACTGACTGAGAATGGTGTATGGTATCGGATTATGGATGACCGTTCTCTCAAAAACAGAGAACGGTTTTTTTGTACAAAAACAATTGAATTATTAAGGTAAACATTATGAAAAAAGAACGCCCAAAGCAACAGGGATTTTATCGTCAGGAGTTTGAGCATGAGAATTGCGGGATTGGATTTGTGGCACATCTGAAAGGGAAAAAGTCTCATTTAATAATCAGGCAGGGGCTTGACATTCTTATAAATATGACCCACCGTGGTGCGGAAGGAGCCGATAGTAAAACCGGTGATGGAGCAGGTGTACTTATACAGGTTCCCAGAGACTTTTACCTTATTCAGGGATATTCGCTCCCTCCCCAGGGACAGTTCGGAACAGGGCTTATTTTCCTTCCGCAGGATAGCAGTGACGCATCTGAATGCAAGGAAATATTGTTCAGTATTTTAAAGGAGGAAGGTGTCAATCTTATTGGTTTTCGGGAAGTTCCGCGAAATAATACGGTAATAGGTGAAATATCCCGGGCTGCGGAACCTGAAATTATTCAGATTCTACTGGGAGCTGATATTCCGCAGGAGGATCTTGAACGTAAATTATACATAATCAGGAAACGTACAGAAAACCTGATCCGAAATTCAAACATTAAGCAAAAAAGTTTCTTCTATATCCCGAGTCTTTCCACAAAAGTACTCATATATAAAGGTATGCTTACCTCAATTCAGCTTGGAGAATACTTTCTCGACCTGAACGATGAACGGTTACAGAGTGCAATAGCACTGGTTCATTCAAGATTCAGTACCAATACATTTCCCAGCTGGGATCTTGCCCAGCCCTTCAGAATGCTGGGACATAACGGGGAGATCAATACAATAAAAGGAAATCGCTTCTGGATGGAAGCAAGAGAATCAATCCTTAAATCTGATAAGCTGGGTGATCTTACCAGACTGTATCCTATTATAGAACCTGACAAGAGTGATTCAGCATCGTTGGATAACGTGCTGGAATTCCTTATAATGAGCGGCAAATCGTTGCCTTACGCAATGTCAGTTCTGATTCCTGAATCAATAAATGATAAAAATCCCATTTCCCCCGAATTAAAGGCATTCTATAAATATCATTCTACTTTCCTGGAACCATGGGATGGTCCTGCTTCACTTATATTCTCTGATGGCCGCTACATTGGGGGGATGCTCGACAGAAATGGTTTACGTCCGTCGAGATATGTTATAACCACAAACGACCTGATTGTTATGGGATCAGAAGCCGGTGTACAAACTTTTGCACCGGAAGAGATAAGGGAGAAAGGACGGTTAAAACCAGGGAAGATGATCCTTGTCGATACTGAGGCAGGTAAAATTTTCTATGATAAGGAGCTAAAAGCGGAACTGGCTGCTGAATATCCTTATGGACAATGGATCCAGCAGAATATGGTCAAGCTCGAAAAGATTGAGACCGGGCACAAAGAGACAACCGATATGGGAGACGAGTATAATAAATATATTACATCCTTCAATTACTCATTGGAAGATACGGAGAGGATTATCAAGGAGATGGCCGCTACCGGAAAAGAACCTATCGGTTCTATGGGCAACGATGTTCCCGTTGCTGTACTGTCAAGAAAGCCTTACCGGTTATTCAACTATTTCAAACAGTTATTTGCCCAGGTTACGAATCCTCCAATTGACCCAATCAGAGAGGAGCTTGTTATGACATTGTCGGGTTATCTTGGATCTCTACAGCAAAACCTTCTTGAGACATCGCCCAATCACGTTAAAATGGTACGGTTCAGAAATCCGGTAATATCAAATACTTATTTTCAGGTTGTCAAAAACTTAAGATACAAAGGATTTTCAGCTGCAAACCTGCTCCTGCATTTTGATGCCGAAAAAGGAGCTGAAGGTTTGGAGAATGCTGTTGAACAATTGTGCAGAGATGCTGAAAAAGCAGTTGATGATGGAAAAAACTATATTATACTTTCCGATCGCGGTATTAGTAAGAACGCTGCACCAATACCTTCGTTGATGGCCGTTTCTGCTATTCATCACCACTTAATTAAAACCCGCAAGAGAATGCAGATTGATATAGTAGTTGAATCGGCAGAGCCGCGTGAGGTTATGCATTTTGCGCTGCTTTTTGGCTATGGTGCAAGTATAATCAATCCGTACATGAGTCTAGCCGTTATTGACAAACTCGTTAAAGATAAGGCTATCCAGCTCGATTATGAGAAAGCTGAGGAGAATTATGTCAACGCGGTTAACAAAGGAATCCTTAAGATAATGTCTAAGATGGGAATCAGTACCCTCAGAAGCTACCGGTCATCACAGATATTTGAAGCAATCGGCATTCACCCAGATGTAATCAATAAATATTTTGCCGGAACAATTTCTAGAATTGGTGGTATAGGAATGCATGAGATAGCCGAAGAGGTTCTCATACCGCACAGAAAAGCATTTATTGCCGAACAGCAATCCGAGATGCTTACCGAAGGTGTATATTCATACCGGAAACATGGCGAACATCATGCGTGGAACCCGGAAACCGTATCCCTGCTTCAATGGAGCACAGGTACTGCAGATTATAAGAAGTTTAAAGAGTATACAAGACGTGTAGATGCTGATACGACGAGTCCGGGGTTCATCAGAGGTTTGTTAAGGATGAAAAAAAATCCTATACCCATTAATGAAGTTGAGCCAGTGGAAGAGATAATGAAAAGGTTTGTTACCGGAGCAATGTCTTATGGATCAATCAGTCGTGAAGCCCACGAGACATTGGCTATTGCCATGAACCGTATTGGCGGACGAAGCAATACCGGTGAAGGAGGTGAAGATCCGGTACGCTTCATACCTTTAGAAAATGGAGACAGTGTACGGAGCGCTATAAAACAGGTTGCAAGCGGCCGTTTTGGTGTAACAACCGAATACCTGGTAAATGCTGACGAGCTCCAGATAAAAATTGCCCAGGGAGCAAAACCCGGGGAAGGTGGTCAGCTGCCAGGCCATAAGGTAGACAAGATAATTGCCAAAACCAGGTACGCAATACCGGGAATAACACTTATCTCTCCGCCACCACATCATGATATTTATTCAATTGAAGACCTTTCGCAGCTCATCTTCGATCTGAAAAATGTTAATCCAAAGGCTAAGGTCAGTGTTAAGCTGGTTTCAGAAAGCGGAGTTGGCACAATTGCTGCAGGTGTTACCAAGGCCGGTGCGGATCTCATAACTATCAGCGGATATGAAGGTGGAACCGGGGCCAGTCCCTCTTCATCGATTAAACATGCAGGATTGCCTCTTGAACTGGGTCTGGCTGAAGCACAACAAACTCTGGTAATGAATAACCTGCGCAGAAAAGTGATCCTTCAGGCTGACGGACAATTAAAAAGCGGAAGGGATATAATTATTGCTTCGCTACTTGGTGCCGAGGAATTTGGTTTCTCAACATCTGCTCTTATTGTAATGGGTTGTGTAATGATGCGAAAATGTCATCTCAATACTTGTCCTGTAGGAGTAGCTACTCAGAACGTCGAATTGAGAAAGAGGTTCAGAGGAAAAGCTGACAATGTTGTGACATTTTTCCGGTTCATGGCAGAAGAAGTACGTGAATACCTCGCTGAACTTGGTTATAAAAAAATGGAAGATATAATTGGCCGGTTTGATCTTTTGGAAAGAAATCCTGAAGTCAATCACTGGAAAACTAAAAATCTGGATCTCTCAGGATTCCTGTCATTACCTGCCGAATCGGCAGAAAATGCCATGCATTGTGTTGCTAATCAGGATCATAAAATTGATCATGTTCTTGACATAGAGCTGATTACAAAAGCTGAAAAAGCTATTTCAGAGAGACAACCGGTAGTAATCGAAAGACCGATACACAATACTGACAGGACTACCGGAGCTATGCTGTCGGGAAAGATTGCAATGCTCTATGGTTCAGCAGGATTACCTGACGGAACGATCAGATGCCGGTTTTCCGGATCGGCTGGTCAGAGCTTTGGTGCATTTCTTTCTCCGGGTGTTGAATTGTATCTTGAGGGTGATTCAAATGATTATCTGGGGAAAGGACTCTCAGGTGGAAGGATTATTGTTGTTCCCCCTCCTGGTTCTACATTTGAACCCGATAAGAACATAATTATAGGCAATACTGTTCTTTATGGTGCAACAAGAGGTGAAATATACATTTCAGGTGTTGCCGGTGAAAGATTCGGAGTGCGTAACAGCGGTGCGAACGCTGTAGTTGAAGGCGTGGGAAACCATTGCTGTGAATATATGACAGGCGGACGCGTTGTTGTTCTCGGAACTACAGGAAGCAACTTCGCTGCCGGTATGAGCGGTGGTATTGCATATGTATTTAATGAGAATGGGGATTTTGATTTTTACTGCAATATGGGAATGGTAGAGTTATCTCTGGTCGAGGATCATGGAGATATTACCGAACTTACCGGGCTCATCTCACGTCATTATCAATTTACCAAAAGCAAAAAAGCAAAGATGATACTTGATGATCTTTACAAATATATCCCGATGTTCATCAAAGTTATACCGTACGATTTTAAAAAGGTGCTTCAGGAACAGAAACTCGAAGAGATCAGAAAGAAAATTGCTGATGTTGAGCTTGATCTTGAGATAAGTGCCAGCTAAGGCGGCGCAGGGCTCAGGGCGCAGGGCACAGGGCAAATAACAATAATGTGAAACAAGAAAAACAATAAACTATTATAAAAAGATATTATGGCTGATATAACCGGATTTCTGAAGATAAAAAGAAAGGAAGCTGGAAACAGACCGCTTAATGAAAGGATCTGTGACCACAGTGAAGTTGAGCAGGTACTTAACAGCGAAGACAGGATGTTGCAAGCCTCCAGATGTATGGATTGTGGCATTCCATATTGCCATTGGAGCTGCCCGGTAGATAATTTAATCCCGGAATGGAATGATCTGTTATTCAAAGGTGACTGGAAAGCGGCTTATACACGTCTTGAGGCAACAAATAATTTTCCGGAATTTACTGGAAGGATTTGTCCTGCAAGCTGTGAACATGCCTGCGTACTGAATATCAATCAGGAGCCTGTGACAATAAGGGAAAATGAAGTGGCTATTGCTGAAAAGGCTTTTTCAGAAGGCTATGTTAAGCCGCAGCCTCCAAAAGTCAGGACAGACAAAAAAGTGGCCGTGATTGGAAGTGGTCCTGCAGGAATGGCAGCCGCCGATCTCTTAAATAAAGCAGGTCATCTGGTAACCCTCTTTGAAAAAGATGAAAAAGCAGGTGGATTGTTGAGATTTGGTATTCCCGATTTTAAACTAAGCAAAGCCATTCTCGACAGGCGCCTCAACCTGATGATTGAGGAAGGACTTACTATCAGAACCGGAATAAATATAGGTAAGGATATTACTGGTAAAGAGCTACTTGAACAGTTTGATGCAATTTGTATTGCTATTGGTGCTACACATCCACGCGATCTTATTGCAGAAGGAAGGGAACTTAACGGTATAAATTTTGCAATGGATTTTCTTTCACTTCAAAACAGGGTGAATTCAGGTCAGATACAGACTTCAGCTAGTAAAATAAATGCTGAAGGGAAGAAAGTCCTGGTGATAGGAGGAGGAGATACAGGTTCTGACTGCGTGGGAACTTCGATACGGCAGAAAGCTGTTAGTGTAACACAGATTGAGATTATGCCGAAACCGCCTCTGACACGGACGGCAAACAATCCATGGCCATATTTTGGAAAAGTCCTTAAGACATCCACTTCACAGGAAGAGGGTTGTGAAAGATACTGGAGCATTGCTACAATTAAATTCATCGGGTCGGATAACCATGTTACAGGAGTTGAGGTGGAAGATGTGGAGTGGAAGGTAAAAGACGATCATTATATAATGGAAGTTATTCAGGGAACACACAGAATTATTGATGCAGATCTTGTATTGCTTGCAATGGGGTTTGTGCATCCTGCTCTCGAAGGATTGATTACTGAGCTTGAATTGGAACTTGATCAGAGAAGAAATATCAGGGTCGATAGAAACCAATTTACTAACAGGCAAAAAGTATTCGCAGCAGGTGATTCAATAAGTGGAGCAACCCTGGTAGTAAGTGCGATTGCGTCAGGCAGAAAAGCTGCAAAAGAAATTGATAAATTTCTGCGGAGCCAATTATAATAATTCAAGGTCATTACTACTTTACATTAATACTACCCCATTCCCGAACGAAGGAGTTGATTAAGTCCTATTTAACCGCAAAGCCCGCCCGGCTGAAGCCGTTCGGACGGGTACGCAAAGCAGATCTTAGCAGAAGCACAAAACAATGATTCAATCTCTGAAATCAGGCCTGCGGCCTTCCGGCAGTCATCTAAGGATAAAGACATTGCCCCAACTGCAGCAGCTCCTGCCAGAGCTAAAACTTTTGCCGGGTTAAAAACATCAGGGAGGGTACTTTCATCTGAAGATAATCTCCCGGTTACGGGAGCTAATATTTTAATAAAAGGGACCAGTTCAGGAGTCATTACGGATGCAGGAGGCAATTTCAGTATTACTTTACCTGATACGAATAACCGGACTCTGATTGCAAATTTTATAGGTATGGAATCAAAGGAGTTTGATGCAAAGAGAGATTCACAGGTACAGGTAAAGCTCGATCCTTCAATATCAGCATTGAGTTAAGTTGTAGTTGTGGGTATGGTACGAAGAAGGCTGAGTCTGAAAAAGAAGATGTTTCCACAGGCTATGCGCCTCCCAGCCCGGTTAACGGAAAATCAAATTTTGATAAATATATTAAGGAGAACCAACATCGCCCTGATACAGTAACCGCTGGTCAGAGGGCTGTTGTTGTGGTTAGCTTTTTAGTCCATATTAATGGGAGCATTGATAGTATGAGGATCGTAAGAAGTCCGGGTAAAATATTTTCTGACGAGGCGATCAGACTTATTAAATCAGGACCTTCCTGGAAGCCTGCAGAGGATAACGGAAAACCAATCGAAGATGAAGTAAGGATCAGGATCGTTTTCAGGTGACTTTTTCATGGTTACCTTTTCCGGAAAGGAATTTAGTAGAAATATAACAGTCAGTATTCACTTAGTACTGATAATGAGATTAAATCTCAATGTTTTTAACCAGATGGATATCTGATGAAGAAGATCCGATCATAACCTGAATTTTTCCACTTTCGAGACGCCAGTCATGAATGTTTGCATCCCAATATCTTAACTGACTTACTGGCAATGTCATGGTTATTTTTCTGGATTCGCCCGGTTTGAGTGATACGCGGATGAACCCTTTGAGTTCTTTTTCCGGCCATTCAATCTGTGAATTCAATCGATGGACATAAAGCTGAACTACTTCATCCCCCTTGCTTTTTCCTGTGTTCTTCAATTTCACTGAAATGTTGATATTCTCATCGCTCCTGTATTTAGGCTTATCTGTTTTAATTCCACTATAAGAGAATTCTGTGTATGAAAGACCAAATCCAAAAGAGAACAGAGGTTTTATTTTTTTTGTATCAAACCATCGATATCCAACAAGAGATCCTTCTTTATAATCAACAATATTGTCACCGGGAAACGTTCCCAAAGCGTAAGCTGGAGAATCATTAAGAGATGCCGGGAAGGTAAACGGCAATTTGCCGGAAGGATTAACATTACCCAGTAAAACATCTGCCAATGCATTGCCACCCTCAGATCCGTTAAACCAGGATATCAGCATGGCAGAAGAAGAATTTAAAGCGTTGTTCAGGTCCAGAGGAGAAGCGGCAACCAAAACGACGATGGTTCTGGGGTTTACTGCCACTACTGCCCTGATCAGTTCATCCTGTCCGTATGGTAATTTAAAATCAGAACGATCTGAGCTTTCAGTTTCAAATACCCGGTTAGTACCACCAAAAATGATGGCAATATCTGACTTTCCGGCAAGTTCGACCGCTTCTTTCAGCAAAGTTGTGTCTACCTTATTACTGGATAATCTTCTGTCTCTAGACTGTTGATTCTGACTGAATCCTGATTTATATCCCTGAGCAAACTTTATGGATGCTTTGTCACCTATTTTGCTTTTTAAACCCTCAAGGGGAGTGATTTCGTATCGGGTTTTAACACCTGCACCAAAACCTCCGGATGCGAGTTTACGTGTTGCATTGTCTCCAATGACAGCTATCTTACTAACTTTATTAAGATCGACAGGTAAAAGATGATCACTGTTTTTTAATAATACAATAGATTGTGAAGCTACCTGATAGGCAATTTTCCCATGTTCAGGAGTCGCTACGATACCTGCAGGTTTTGATTCGCTGACTGACTCGACTGAAAATCTAACTCTGAGAATTCTTCTGACTTTTTCATCAATGATTCCGGCTGGCACAATGCCTGATTTAACGGAATCGAGTAATGCCTGTCCCAAAAATGCATTTCCCGGAGTGCCCATTTCAACATCAAGACCATTCATTGCAGCTTTAACAGTACTATGTGTTCCTCCCCAATCCGACACAACCAACCCCTTAAAACCCCATTCTTTTTTCAGAATCTGATTAAGAAGGTAGTCATTTTCAGAACACCAGGCACCAGCATATTTATTATAGGCAGCCATAACTGCAAATACATTGGCTTCCTTAACAGCTGATTCAAATGGAAGGAGATAAATTTCCCTCAAAACCCGTTCATCAACAATGACATTGACCCTGCCCCTGTTAGTTTCCTGGTTATTCAGTGCAAAATGTTTTACACATGCTGCAACTCCACGATCCTGAACTCCTTTGATATATCCTACGGTAAGTCTGGAACTCAGCAAAGGATCTTCGCTCAAGAATTCAAAAGTTCTGCCTCCGGTAGGGATACGGGTTATGTTTACTGCTGGTCCGAGTAAAATATCTTTGCCCCTGGTTTTTGCTTCTTCTCCCAGTGCTGTTCCAAGAAGATATGCCAGATCAGGATTCCATGTGGCTGCAAGAGCTGAACCAGTCGGAAAAAATGTAGCCGAGTCAGTGGTCAACCTCATTGAATTCCAGGAATTCTTTTGAAGCTCTTCACGGATACCGAATGGTCCATCTGTATACTTCAGCTCGGGAATTCCCAAACGTTTGATCCCGGCGGAAGAAAACATTCCATTTCCGTGTAACATTGCTATTTTCTCTTCGAGGGACAACCCTGCTATAATAGTGTCAATTTTTGAATCATAAAGAGTTAAGTTTTTCGAAGTTTCCTTTAGCCATGATTGACCCTGACCAAAGGTAGTGGCTGAAGAAAAAAGAATGGTAGTTGTAAATAATACTATTGTACCTGTTTTTATCGCCAGATAGTAATTCTTTAACGGAGTATTTTGTACCATATCATGAAAAATTATTATATCAAAAATAGATATCTCAGTTTAGCTTTATTGATAAAATTTTACTAAAAATATATATCAAGGTGAAGATTTTTTATCGAGGGGAAGAATAAACCTAAAAATACTGCCTTTACCATCTTCACTCTCAACCCATATTTTCCCCCCATGTTTCTCAACAAACTCCTTACACAGAATTAACCCTAGCCCGGTTCCCTTTTCATTTTCTGTACCACGAGTGGAAAGGTTAGCATCAATTCTGAAAAGTTTTGAAATGGTCTCATTGGTCATGCCGATGCCGCTATCTGATACAGCTAGTTCGACGCCATTCTTAATAATCATTGCCTTTACTTCCACTTTGCCGTTTTTATGAGTAAACTTAATTGCATTTGATATCAGATTTCGTAATATGGTTTTGAACATGTTTTTATCAGCAAAAATTGTAAAATTCTCCGTGATGTCTCTTCTAAGTTCAATGTTTTTACTTGATGACATATCTTTCAGCAAACTAAACTCTTCATCTATAAGTTCACGTAAGTTAATTTGTGCAGGACTAAAGGCTATTTTTCCGCGCTGTGAATTTGCCCATTCCAAAAGATTTTCCAGTAACTTCAAAGTCTGGACGGCGGAAGTATTTATCAATTCAGCATACTTTTCAGTTTCTGCATGATCACCTGATTTTATTTCTTCATCCATAAGTCCGCTTAAACCGATAATGGCATTAAAAGGGTTTTTCAGGTCATGCGCAATAATAGAAAAGAATTTATCCTTTGAGGCATTGGATTCATTTAGTTCAGATGTTTTTATTGTAACTAATTTTTCAAGCAATAACTTTTGATTTTTCAACCTCCTGAAACGTAACAGAACAATGGAAACAACTACAAAGATGGTCACGGAAACAGCAATTAGTCTGAACCACCATGTACTCCACCAAGGGGGAAGGATTTTGATATTTATGGATGTTCCGGTTTTGTTCCATACACCATCGTTGTTTGAACCCTTTACATGAAATACATATTCACCCGGATTTAAATTTGTATAAGTAGCCTCCCTTTTGTTACCGGAATAAATCCAATCTTTGTCAAAACCGTCCATTTTATAGGCATATTGATTTTTTTCAGGCGCAGTAAAATCCATCACTGCAAAATAAAAAGTAAGGACGGATTGTTTATGGGATAAAGTAAGAGTTTTTGTTTCAGTAATATTCCTGACTAACGGGGAGTTTTCAAAGGAGGGCTCAACACTTTTATTAAATAATTTAAAATCAGTAATCAAAATATCCGGGATGTTTTTGTTTTCAGCTATTTTTTCAGGATAAACAACCGCTTCTGGTTTGCAGAATACTTCTTTCTGAAAACTCATTACCCTGAAGACCATCATCTCTCGTAAAATTTTTAATATTCTGATTTTTATTTTTAAACCTGCACACTCCGTTACTGGTAGTCACCCAAAGAACTCCTGATTTATCCAAAATAAGTCCTTTGATAACATTGCCCGGTAATCCATCCTGTTCATAATACCTTATAAAAGATCCGGTATTGGGGTTAAAACGATTAAGTCCATTACGTGTCCCTAATTAAACCGTGTTCAAAACTGCCCAACCACAGATCATTGTTATAGCCTTCAGCCATTGCATAAATATTATTATCCAGAATACCGCTGTTTTTAGTTGTCAGTAATGTGAATGATTTATTATTTGTATTATATCTGATAAGTCCTCCTGCCCATGATCCAAACCATATCTGGTTATTGGAATCTTCTAAAATACAAAGGATAGCGTTGCTGCTTAGACGGGAATTCTCCATATTAAAACGTCTGAATCGATTGGTCTTTCCATTAAAAAGATTCAATCCTCCGCCATCTGTTCCAACCCATATCTGATCATTATGATCCTCCAAAAAACAAGTGACCGTATTATGACTCAGACTGAAGGGCGCCCCTGGTAAGTTTTGATAACTTATAATAGCATCCATGTTGCCCATGGCAATATTAAGACCACCGGTAAATGTGCCGATCCACAAATTTCCGATTCTATCCTGATAAATTGTCTGAATCGATTCATTATTCAAACTCTTGGGATCATAATCATCTTTAAAATAATGCCAGAACCTGTTATTGTCCCTGTCTAATAAATTAAGCCCGCCATTTTCAGTACCGATCCATAGATTATTGGAATCGTCAACAAAAAGGGATTTGATTTGATTAATTGAAAGGCTAAATTTATCATGGGGATCGTAGAAGTAATGAATTAAATTTGTTATTTTTCCTTCGTGAGTGTTTTTTAAACAATAAAGTCCCGCTGTGCTTCCAAACCATAGATTTCCTTCCCGGTCTTCTGTCATATCTGTAAAAGAGATATCAGACAAATCATCAGTTTCATTTTCAGACTTAGTAATATGATTAAAAGTTCCAGTCTCAGGAAGAAACAGGTTCAATCCTTTCCGGGTAGTTATCCACAATCTGTTATTTTTATCAAGTAAAACAGCTTCTACGTAATCATAACTGATACTTCCGGGATCGCTGAGATCGTGAATATATTTAATTATCTGATTTTTTATACGGTCGAAATAAATCAGCCCAATGTTGGTAGCAAGCCATAAGTTGCCAAGAGAATCTTCTGCAATCTTAGATACGACGCAATCTATCCCTCTTAAAGGAGACGATTTATCAATCATATAATTTATAAACCGGTTTTTATCCCGATCATATAAGCATAAACCACGTTGAGTCCCAATTAATAAATTCTTATTATGATCCTCAATCATAGTTCGCACTACGTTATTCGTCAGGCTGGAAGAATCAGCGGAATTATTTCTATAAACTACAAAACCAAAACCATCATATCGATTCAGTCCATCGAAGGTTCCAATCCAAACTAAACCTTTGTGATCCTGCAAAACAGATGTCACGACGGAAGAAGAGAGACCATCATCATTTGTTATGTGAGTAAATTGCAGGCGTTTCGGTTGAGAATAAGCAACCGACACAGATAATAAAATCAGTGTACAAAAATGAATAAGGAATAAAGAGAAATATCGGATATTCATCTCAAAAATTTTACAAAGGAGGGTTTTCATACAAAGGAAGGAAAATCTTGAAAATACTTCCTTTACCAGATTCACTTTCAACCCATATCTTTCCACCATGTTTTTCAACAAACTCTTTGCACAGGAATAGTCCAAGACCAGTCCCCTTTTCATTTTCGGTACCTTTTGTCGAGATGTCAGCGTCTATTCTGAAAAGTTTTGAAATTGTCTCATTTGTCATCCCTATGCCGGTATCAGAAACGGATATTTCCACATGATGGTCTTCAACTATGGCTTTAACTCGCACCTTCCCGTTTTTATGAGTAAACTTTATTGCATTAGAAATCAGATTCCGCAATATAGTTTTAATCATGTTTCTATCTGCTCTGATAGTTAAATTATCAGGTATAGAACTTAAAAATTGAATGTTTTTCACTATCGCCATATCATTCAACACAGTATACTCATCATTAAAAAGCTCGCGCAATTTAATTGGTACCGGGCTAAACATTATTTTCCCGGTTTGTGAATTTGCCCAATCCAGAAGGTTTTCAAGCAATCGTAAAGTTTGAATTGCAGACGTATTTATCAAGTTAGCCGACTCCTCAACCGCCGATGAATCGCCTGATTTAATTTCTTCTTTAAGAATTCCACTAAAACCAATTATGGTATTAAAAGGGTTTTTAAGATCGTGTGCAATAATTGAGAAGAATTTATCTTTTGATGCATTGAGTTCGTTCAATTCACTATTCATTTGTTCAAGTACCTCTTTTTGAGATAATAATTCTTCACTTTGTTTTTCAATCTGTAGCTTTTGTTCTTCAAGCAAGAAATTTGATTCATTAAGTTTTTCTGCCTGTCTTATTAATATATCATTCTTTTCCTGTAATTCTGAAGTTTTTATTACCACTAATTTTTCAAGCAGAGATCTCTGTTGATTCATACGCCGGACACGTAAAACATAGAAGGTAACAAAAATAATGATTACTGCAGAAATTGCTGAAATTTTTAACCATAGTGTTTTCCACCATGGAGGCAAAATGATTACTCTTAATGAGACTCCCTTTTCATTCCAGACGGCGTCGTTATTTGAAGCTTTTACTTTAAAAGTATATTCCCCGGGATCAAGATTGGTATAGGTTACATATCTTCTGGAAGCGTTGGTATTATTCCACTCTTTCTCAAAACCTTCCATTATATATGCATATTGATTTTTCCCCGGATTCGTGAAATTAATTGCAGCAAATGTGAATGAAAAAACCGACTGGTCCCAGTTTAGCTTAATTTCTTTCGCTTCACCAATATCCGTTTGAAATTGAGATCCAGTCCCTCCAATAGGAATATGCCTGTTAAATATTTGAAAATCAGTGATATAAACCGGAGGTATTAAGTCATTATCTTTAAGGCTGTCTGGATTAAATGAGTTAAAACCATTGTAACCGCCAAAATACAGATCTCCCTTTCTTGTTCTAAGAAAAGATTGTTGATAAAACTGGTCCCCCTGTAAACCATCCTCTTTTGTATAATTTCGGATACTTTGAATATCAGGATTCAACCGGCTGATACCATAATTGCTGGATAGCCAGATATTGCCTTTATTATCCTGAGAGATTGCATGAATTCTATTGTTGGGCAAAATATTGGTTATATCATACGTTTTAAGTACGGTACCGTCCTCATTACACATAAACAATCCTTTTGTTTTGCTCCCTATCCAAATATAACCTGACTTATCTTTATAAAATGCTCCGAGATCATTATCCGGAAATTTAAATACTTTAAAAGAATTCGTCAGAGTGTCATAGAGATCCAGCCCATTCACTGTACATATCCACATCTTTTTTTCCGTGTCCTCAAAAAAGAACCAGCAATTAACTGCACTGATCGAATTAAGCTTTTCAGAGTCGGGCCTGAAACGCCTGATTACTCCCTTTTCTTTGTCGAACAAATCGATACCTGTATTATAGATACTTATCCATAGGTTGTTATTGTGATCAATAATAAGATTATAAATAGTTTTGCCCGAAATACTTGAAGGTTTATTAATATCCGGCATATAATGAATAAATCTCCCTGTTTTTCGATCATACCGGTTAAGCCCGGCATCCCATGTTCCAATCCACATATCATGATCTTTGTCTTCAGCAATTCCACGTATCACATTTCCACTAATGCTATAAGGATCTGAAGGATTATGCTTAAATATCTTAAAACCACCTGTCTTAGGATCATAAATATTTAATCCCCCACCATCGGTTCCAACCCAAATCAAACCCTGATGATCTTCATAGAAACATCCGGTAAAATTGTATGATAATGATTTGGGATTATTATTATTGTGTGTAAATAATTTGAATCGTTCATTTTTAGGATTAAAATAATTTATTCCACCCCCCGAGGTACCTATCCATAAAATCCCTTCTTTGTCTTTATATAAACTCCAGATTCCGTTATTATTGAGTCCTTTATCATTTGCCTCATCATATATAAAATATTCAAATGTTTTAGACACTTTGTCAAATCGGTTAATACCACCCTGATCAACCGCAAGCAATAAATGGTTATCGTCTTCCGGAAGAATATCAAGTATGAGATTCTGATTGGTCCCTTTTCCGTCACCTTTTGATCCGAAATGTTCAAAGGCAGATGTTGCCGGATTAAAAGACAAGAATCCGTTTCCATCTGTTGAAATCCATATTTTATCCTGATTATCAATGTATATGCATTTATAGCAATAGGGTCCGAACTCGGGAAAAGGATCGCTAAATTTTGTAAAAACACCTAATTCAGGTTCAAAACGATAGATTCCTGTGCTTAATGATACTGCCCATAAGTATCCTTTTGAATCAATTGCCAGCATTTTGGAAGGGCGGGGATTTAAATACGCCTTGTCGTTCTCAAATTGATATCGGACAAATTTTTGAGTTTCAGGAACCCACCTGTTCAGGCAATTTCCATCGGATTCAATCCAAAGATTTCCTTTTTTATCCTCAGTAATACCTGTAATACAATTGCTATTTAAACTGTTTGTATTACCAGGTTCATTTTTAAATACTTTGAAATTGTCCTTGGTAGGATCATATAGATTCAAACCTTTAGAAGTGCCAAACCACAGGTTTTTGCCCCGGTCTTCATAAATACCTGTTAAGATATCATTGCTGATTGTTTCTGGTTGATCTTCAATGTTCCGGTATTTCTTAACCTGATAGCTATCATATTTATCAAGCCCAACATCGGTTCCCATCCAAAGATACCCTTTACTATCTTTGTAGATGCACCTTATACGGTTACTCGATAAACCATCATTAACAGTAAGGTGTTCCAACCTTAAAAATTGAGATTGTGCGTCCAGGTGAAAAACTCCTGCAAAACAAATTAATAAGATCGCCAATAAGCGCCTGATATAATGTTTCCTCATTATGTTGTGAATTTTTATATCTTCTCCTATTTATTAGAGAATATTGGATAAAACAGTATCAAAAATTCAAGAACATTAAAGATATAAGATTTTAACCAAATAGCGTTGATTCATCAGGATTTTGTCGTTTTTGGAACACAATTAATAAATATTTAAGGTCAAAGAAATGAGATTGTACCTTCTTTTGTGCAATTTCACAAAATGATCAGGTTAGTATTAATATTTCCTTTTCACCAATCCTAAAAGTAAGTACATTTATCACAAATATTTTTAAAAAGTTCAATCCTGTATGCCTAAAAAACTTTTATATCTTTTCATTTTTATCCTGGCTTTTTCAACTTGTCAATATACTCAAAGCCAATCCATTGATTCATCTTCATTTAAAATATACAGCCGGTTGAGCTTTTATACTTTTGAAAAGAATGGTGAATTCCTGCTTCATATTCCTCCTGCCCTGTTAAATAATCAATTATCAATCGATCTGAAGATTGGCAGCGAGACAGTCGTTTACTTGAAGAAAAAACCAGTCATGAGCCTTCTACGGATACCCTTTTTAATTAACCTTACACCCTCTGACTATAGAGTAGAAGTAACCATAAATCTCAAGTCCAGGCCAGGTGTAATATATCATGCAAAAACTGATTTGACGATTCTTACTTATAAATCAAACGAAGTGAAGACCGACAGATTTACCGGAGGATTGATTGTGAATAACAGACAGTTTTTCCCTTTCGGTTTTTATTGCTATTCCCCTGTTTATCCAACTCTGCCGGAGGAAGAGGTTGTAAAAGGTTTTAATATGATCTCTCCTTACCAGAAGATCATGCCGGAAACTCTTAATGAAAGAAAGGCGTATATGGATCGTTGTGCACAACTTGGAATGAAAGTGAATTACAATCTTCTGTCGGTTTCCGGAGGTGGAGGTGTAGGATCGAAGATTGAGGATGTGACTAATGAAGAAAAAAGAAAACGGTTAATTGCTGAAATCATAACTTTCAGGGATCATCCGGCATTACTTGGCTGGTATGTCTCTGATGAACCGAACGGAAATAACATAACACCCGAACAGTTGGAAGAGATCTACAGGACTGTCAGGGAAAACGATCCATGGCATCCCGTATCAATAGTCTTTATGGCGCCATTCATGTCATCAAAAAAATATGCTGATGCTCTTGATATTGTAATGGCAGATCCCTATCCAATACCCAATCTTCCTGTAACTATTGTCGGGGAAACTGCTGGTCAGTTAAAGACTGAATTCAAAGGTAAAAGACCTTTCTGGATAGTACCTCAGGCCTTCGGAGGCGGAGAATTATGGGGTCGTGAACCTACTGTACAGGAGATCAGGTCGATGACATGGCAAGCAATCATTAATGGCGCAACCGGGATACAATATTTTGTACGGCAAGGTCTTAATTACTTTCCTAAATCGTCAGCTGCCTGGAGTGAATGCGGGAGAATATCAGTAGAGGTTGCCGAGTTAACTCCATGGCTGTTATCTGATGAAGAGACATTGCCTGTGGAATCCTATTCAAAGAATATTTTAGTCTCCTCCAGACTCCACAATGATCAGCTTATTATTATGGCCGTAAACAAAATAAATGAACCGGTCAGCGCTTCAATCAGGATAGCCGGAGTTTATAATGGAAAGGCAAGAGTACTGTTTGAAAACCGTTCAGTCATAGTTAATGGAGGTGTGATCCATGACCAGCTGGCTGCTTTCGGATCACAGGTATATCTGGTCAGCATTAAACCTGAAGTACCGGCATCGACAAGTTCAAATATAAATCTGATCAGGGACGCCGGATTTGAAGACCTCTCCGGTCCGGGATTACCATCAGCTTGTTATGCGAGGCCCGGAGGTGACAGGGGAGCAACATATTTTCTTGATACCAGAGAACATAAAGAGGGAAATCATTCTATCAGGATAATAACCCCTGAAGAAAACAAAAGCCTTGCTATCAGGTTCTTCCCCTGTTCGGTAAGGGCCGGTGCCTCGTATACAATTTCGATCTGGGCAAAATCTGACCCGGAACAAAGGTTTTTCTTTGCAACGAAACAGGAAAAATCTCGTCTATATATGAAAAAAGAGATACCGCAATATGCGGAAGTATCATTCGGTGAATTTGGACGGGCCAGGTTTATTCCTGATAAAGAATGGAGAGAGTATGTAACATTTGTTTCAATTCCAAATGACACAACGGCTATATTTAAAACGAATCTTATTCTGAAGATGCCGGGACAGGGAGTGGCTTGGTTTGATCAGGTGAAGGTGATGGAAGATAAATAAGAAAGGTGTGAGGCGTGAATGGGAGAATATAAATTAACCTGAAATGTTAATCTCCTGTTAATATTCCTTTATGAGTATGAAGATAGGTGTACCAATATTTGTGGTTACCACTCCACTGACGATAATAATTACCTTTATCACTATAAGTTATAAAGCGTACCATGCAGCAATTATGAATCCGGCAAGTGCTCTGAAGTTGGAATAGACAACTACCCCAACAGGGCTATTGAAAAAGTCAAAATCCATTAACCACAAAGGTCGCAAAGGAAATACACAAAGAACACAAAGAAAAGAAATATAGGATTTTACCTTAGTGAACTTTGCGCCTCCTTTGTGTACTTTGCGGTTAATGGTTTTCAGCTATTATTTCCGTATTTTTACAATATTATTTTGATATCCCGTTGATCAAAATGTAAGAAAATGAAGAACTACTTTCCCACTGTTTTCATCCTCTTAACACTTATTGTAACCGCATGCGGAAAACAGGAGGTAAATACAAATTATAAGGGTAATCCTGAACCATTACTTCCTAATGCTTATATAAAATTACCACTCGGAACGGTAATACCGGCTGGCTGGTTAAAGTCACAGTTAGAAGCCCAGGCTGCTGGTCTTACCGGAAATCTTGACGATTTCTGGCCTGACCTTGTAAACTCATCATGGCGCGGAGGCGATGGCGAAGCATGGGAAAGAGGTCCGTATTTCCTCGATGGACTGGTTCCGCTTGCATATCTTCTGAAAGACGACCATCTTATAGGTAAAGTAAAAACATGGATTGAACCCATACTCACAAGCAGCAGAGATACAGGCTGGTATGGACCTGCCAAAAACACTGATCGCTGGCCCCTGGCTGTAGCAAACAAAGTTCTTATGCAGTATTATGAAGCAACAGGCGATAAACGTGCACTTGATGTGATTACAAAATATTTCAGATATCTGCACAACTCAAAACCTGACTGGCCTGATAAGGAATGGCGCGGTGTGCGGGCAATGGAGAATGCAGTTACAGGCTACTGGTTATACCGGCAGACAGGAGAATCATGGATTCTTGAGACAATAAAATCGATTGAGCAAAACAGCTCAGACTGGACAACCTACTATGAAAAGTTTCCGTGGGATTCGGCTTCGTCAGCCGATAAAAAAATACCTCTCAACTGGGGACCGGATGGTTTGACGGCACATGTTGTAAATAATGCTATGGCCATAAAATATCCCGGGTTATGGTATCAGCAATCAAAGAATGATAGATTTAAAAAAGCTGTTTTTTCAGGTATAAAAAAATATGATCTTAATCATGGTCAGGCAGGTGGAAGATTTTCAGGAGATGAACATTTAGCAGGAAAGAGTCCCAGCCGGGGAACCGAGCTATGCTCAGTAGTGGAGTATATGTTTTCACTTGAAGAGCTTTACGAGATTTTTGGAGACAACACTCTGGCTGACAGACTTGAACGTCTTGCATACAATTCTCTGCCCGGAACAACCACTCCCGACTTCTGGGCTCATCAATATGACCAGCAGGCAAACCAGGTGATCAGTTCAGCCGCTAAAAGAGATTGGAGCACCAACGGTGATTATTCAAATATATACGGCCTCATGCCAAACTTTGCCTGCTGTCTGGCAAATATGCACCAGGGGTGGCCCAAATTTGCGGTGAGTATGTGGATGGCAACAAATGACAATGGCCTTGCTTTAGTATCTTATGGTCCATCAGTTGTCAAAGCCAAAGTGGGTAACGCTAAAGAGGTGACAATCACTGAAGATACAAACTATCCATTCAACGGAACTGTTAAACTTACAATAAATACAGAAAAGGCAGTCAGGTTTCCGATTGATCTTAGAATTCCCGGATGGGCCGATTCGGTTACAATAAAATTCAAAAACAAATTAGTTAAAGTAAAGAACATTTCTGTTTATAAAATCAGAGAGAGATGGAAGAACGGGGATCAGATCTTTATTGAATTGCCTATGCAGTTGCGTATCGAGAAGAGGTACAATAATTCATTGGCCATATTGCGTGGTCCGGTCTATTATTCATTACGAATAGATAAAGAATATAAAAGTGTCAGAATCAATTACGACAATTTTAGCTACAAGGGAAGCGTGGATTGGGAGATTTATCCAAATAGCGCCTGGAACTATGGATTACTTATTGACAGGAGAAATATCTCACGGGGAATGAAAGTAACGGAAAATCCTGTTAGCAAATACCCATTTTCAGACAGGGGTGACTTGATATGGTCAGCTGATTCCAACAAATATGTTTTATCAGTGCAGGATGCACCCGTAACGATTAAGGCAAGAGGAATGAAAATTCCGGAATGGACGATAAAGAATAACTCTGCCGATGTCCCTCCTTTAAGTCCGGTAAAACCTGAAGGAGATCCGGAAATTATAACCCTTGTTCCTTATGGATGTGCACGGTTACGGATCACTGAATTTCCGGTAATGGATATTATCCTTATGGAGGACATGATGAGACCAACAAAATAATTCGTCTTGGTTGGCTCCCCTTCAGGGGGGATGGGGGGCTAACCTTCAAAGCGGTTCTGTTTTATCTTTTAACCAAATTCTTTCTTCAGCTGTCAGATATAGGTTTAGTTTATCGTAAACTTCAGCATGATAGAAATTTAGCCAGTCAATCTCCTTCTGATCAAGTAAGAAAATGTCAATCAGCGATTTATCAATATAACAAAGTGATAGGGTATCAAATTTAAGAAAGCGCCCGAATTCTGTCTCCTCATCTTCATAACACAGTACCATGTTTTCAATTCTGATACCGTATTCACCTTCCCGGTAGATTGCGGGTTCATCGGAAATGAGCATACCCGGTTCGATAATGATAGCCGATCCTGATCCCTGGCCTATATTCTGCGGACCTTCGTGTACATTAAGGCAAAAGCCAACACCATGACCTGTACCATGGCCATAATTAAGGCCCTTCTCCCACAAAGCTTCACGTGCAAGTATATCAAGCTGGTATCCTCTGGTTCCTGCCGGAAATTTTGCAAGAGAGAGGTTTATTGTTCCTTTCATCACATAAGTAAAGTCTCTTATCTGTTGTGTAGTTGGTTTTCCGAAAGCAATAGTCCTTGTTATATCGGTGGTGCCATCAAGGTACTGACCACCTGAGTCGACAAGGAGAATCCCTTCAGTTCCGATAACAAAGTCCGATTCAGGGCTTGCTGAATAATGTGGCAATGCTCCATGTTCATTAAAGGCAACTATTGTCGAAAAGCTGGGTCCGAGATAGTTCTCCTGTTCGGATCTTAAAACATTAAGCTTTTCAGCCAATGAAAGTTCTGTTAATTGTTCAGAGCCGGAATTCCGTTCCAGCCAGTAGAAAAACCTTGTCAAAACCACGCCATCTTTGACCATTACTTTTCCGATGTTTTCAATCTCAACTCCGTTTTTTACTGCTTTTAAACAAGCCGGTATTGATAAATCTTCAATTATTTTTATTCCCACAGGGATTGAATTAAATAATGTCCATGATGTTGTAAATGCATTGATAAGAATTTTGGAATCTGGCTGCAAAGCTGATAATATTGAAACTATTTCTTCATATGAAAAAACAACAATACCAAGTTTGTCGAATTCTGTAGAAAGTTTTAATGGAATTTTATTCGTATCTGTAAATAACATGATCTGGTCATAACCAACAATTGCGAATGATATCAGCAATGGACTGTATTTAATATCATTCCCCCTTATATTAAGCAACCACATAATATCATCAACTGAGGTAAGAAGGTGATAATCAATTCCCCTGATTCTCATTTGTTCTCTGACTTCAACTATCTTGACGGATCGATCCTTTCCGCAAAAGCGTGTAGAATGATCAAATGCAGGTGAGTCGGGCATCAGAGGACGGTCTGGCCATAGTCCGAAGATCAGGTCACATTCAAAATTAAATACCGCGCTTTTATTTCCCAATGATTGTTCAAATTTCCTTGTCTGTTCAACTGAAAAGATCCGCCCGTCAAGCCCGATTTTACTTCCGGTGTCAATGTTTTCAGCTATCCATCCAATCAAGTCCGTTTTATCTGGAGGAACAGGTCTCATAAGATTAAAACCCGAATCACGAAGTTGATCTTCAGCCTGGGCAAAATAGCGTGAGTCGGTCCATAAGGCGGCAAAGGATTCTGTTACGACGACTGATGCAGCTGAACCTGTAAAACCTGTGAGCCAGCCAATTATACGCCAATGATCCGGGATGTATTCTCCAAGATGAGGATCTGTCGAAGGAATTATATAAGCGTCAATATTTTGTTCTTTCATCTCTGCTCTGAGAAGAGCAAGTTTTTCTATGAAAGAGGTCATAAGCTTTTTACTTCATTAACCAGATTCTGAAGGGTACTCTTTGCATCACCAAACAACATTCTTGTCTTCTCATTAAAAAACAACATGTTTTCGATAGCTGCATAACCTTTACCCATTCCACGCTTCATTACTATGATGTTTTTAGCATCACGTGCTTTGATAATTGGCATACCATAAATAGGGCTTGAAGGATCATCTTCAGCCGCCGGATTTACGACATCGTTTGCCCCTATCACAACGAGAACATCAGTATTAGGAAGGTCAGGATTGATCTCATCACTCTCAATAAGCTGTTCATAAGGCACATCAGCTTCAGCAAGCAATACATTCATATGTCCGGGCATACGTCCGGCAACCGGGTGAATAGCATATTTAACCTCCACTCCTTTCTCTTCCAGGAGCTTATCCAGCTCATGGCAGATATGCTGAGCCTGGGCAACAGCAAGTCCGTAACCGGGAACTATAACCACCTTTTTTGAATAGCTTAATAGAACTGCTGCATCAGAAATTGAAATCTCTTTCACAGAACCGGTTACTGCAACATTCGTCTGGCCACCTCCTCCGAAAACTCCGACAATTACATTGAGCAAAGATCTGTTCATTGCCCTGCACATAAGAATAGTCAGAATTGTGCCTGCTGAACCTACGAGTATTCCTCCTGTAAGCATGACCTGGTTGTTATAAAGGAATCCTCCCATTGCAGCAGCAACTCCGGTAAAGGAGTTCAGGAGGGAAATAACCACAGGCATGTCAGCTCCACCGATTGGCATAACAAATAATACACCGTATATAACTGCAATGACGAACATGATATAAATTAAAGGGGTCAGTTCACTGCTGGCCTGCACATGACGCGTCATTATATATACAATAAAACCAATGAGTACAGCAAGAATTGTCAGATTCACATACTTCATTGCTTTTATCCGCATATCACCGATCCGCCCATCAAGTTTACCAAATGCAATCATACTTCCCGCCCATGATACAGTACCAATCATCAGACCTAGAAGGATGGCCAGTACGTGCCCGTTTGCCATTCCA
>Ga0209748_1000233_pt1 | contig 32705 bp, 44 predicted proteins | sample BarGraIncu00421A_FD_185490 | JGI IMG/M metagenome (GOLD analysis project Ga0209748, IMG submission 185490) | Arctic peat soil microbial communities from Barrow, Alaska - Barrow Graham LP Incubations 004-21A (SPAdes) (version 2) | ecosystem: Environmental > Terrestrial > Soil > Wetlands > Peat... | reverse complement strand
GATTTTGGAGCGACACCACGTTTGACCTGCGTTCTGGCGGAGAGGGGGGGATTCGAACCCCCGTAGGAGGGGATACCTCCTAAACAGTTTTCGAGACTGCCGCGCCACTCTGGATACCCGCAGGTCACGGTCCCGAAGGTGTCTACCTCGACGCAACATTGATAGTTTCGACGCGATACGTTGACGACTTCGACGGTAATCCTAGGGCCGAAGTGGGCCGGAAACGGCCTGCTGGGCCGAAGTGGGCCGGGCTTCCGGGAGCCTACGGAGGGAGCCGATCGTCTCGGCGACTTCCTCGTTCATCGCCTGTTCCTGGTCGATGTAGAAGTCGGTCGTCGTCCTGATCTCGGTATGGCGTCCGCGCTTCGACGTGTCGTAGATGCTCGCCCCGCGCTTGAGCATCAGCGTCAGAACGGTGTGGCGCAGATTCTTGAGCGGGATGCGGCGCAGGCCGCTCGCCTTGACGTGGCGCGCGTACAGGGTCGAGAGCCGGTCCGGCTTGATCGCGGCGCCGTCCTCCATCACCAGCGGCCCGATTCTGGGGTCGCCACGGATCTCGAGGAGCCGCATGACGGTGGTCGGGGCGAGGGAGATCCGGCCCGCGCTCTCGTCGGTCTTCGGGTCCTCTTCCCATACGCGCCCGTGGCGCTGATGAAGGCCCTTCAACACATCCGCCGAGCCCTTGTAGGTCGTCACCGGGCCGTCCTTGGTCATGGTCACGACCTTGCGCAGGTCAAGGTGTTGCCATCCGAGCGCGCACAGCTCGCTTCGGCGCAAGGCCGCGTCCATGGCCACGAGCACGATCGGCTCGATCAGGTGGTCTCGAAAGGCGTCCAAGTACGCGTTGTACTCGTCGACGTCCAGCGTATTGGGCCGCCTCTTCGCTACCTTCGGCGGCGCAACGCCGTCAAGCGGGTTGAACGGGATGAGGTGCCAGATGACCGCGGCCTTCTCGAGCATCGTGTACAGGACGCGGAACGCATGGCGACGCGTCTCCGGCGACAGGTACTCGAGCGGCGCCTTCGCCTTCTTCTTCTTGGCCGACTGTCGCTTCGAGATCTTCGCGACCTCGGCCTTCCACAGCTCGCACGCGAACGCGTCGAGCTCGGTGAGCTTCACTTGTCCGATGATCGGGACGATGTAGAGCCGGATCGTGTCCTCGTAGTATTCGTACGTCCGCTGCCGGACCTCCGGCGGTTCAACCGTCCGCAGGAACCTCGCTGCAAGCTGCCCGATCGTCAGATCGCTGGTGCGCACCTTGCCCGTCACGGCGGCGATGACTGCGATCGAGCTCTCGACGGCGCGCCCGTCGCCCTTCACCGTCTCGCCCGGACGGCGCCTCTTCCCAGTGATCGGGTCCCGGCCGGCAGACACACGTACTCGGTGCTTTCCGCCTCCGACATCCTCGACGGTCCCGAGGTCCCGTCGCTTCGCGCTCATGGACGTGCGGGAGGAGTCGCATCCGGGAGCGGTGCGCAGTTCAGCTTCTTGAACAAGATCGCCGCCTCCGGGTCCAGCGCCGGAGAGAAGAAGTGGATCCCCCTGTCCGGCTTCAGGACGAGGACGAAGTCCACGAGCTCCCGGTAACTGGCCTCGCGCTCCCCCTTCTCGATCGAGTAGAGAGAGCGTTCGGAAATCTGGCGGCTGCGGCTGAGCAACAGCTCATCGCAGAACGCTTGCCCCCGGGCGAATCCGCGGTCCTCGCGAAGATGGCGCAAGAGCGCCCCGAATACGTGATCCTCTGGGCTCTTCCTGGTGGACATCATGCTCATTTCGGTTGGCCCCACCAATATCGCGCTCATCATAACGCTCACCCTCCTCGCTGCCACAGACGTTTCCGGTGCAATTGCTTCGCCAGTATACCCATATCGACACTTTACCTCATCTTCTTGACACTTTCCCCGCTCCCGTCTACGGTAGGCGTCGAAGCAAACGACAGACGTAGACGGGAGTTCGACTTGAAGGCTCAAGAGGTCGCCGCCGAGATCATCCCGGAAGGCACCCCGCTCTATGCCTACCAGGCGCGCCACGTCCTCGGTATCACCGCGGAGACGCTGCGCGAATGGACCGCGCTTGACCTTGTTCCGCACGATCACATCGGGAAAGTGAAGGTCAAGTACCCGTGCGCGCAGGACCTCCGCGACTGGCATCGGGACCGCATGTTCTCGAACGTCAGACCCTCGGCCTAGCGTAAGGAACAACGACGCCCGACCGGGCGCCGGGGGAAACGCGCGGCGACGCATCGCCGCTCAGCGTCGATAGCGACGCACATAGTCGGAGGGGGACGCGCATGGCCATGTTCAACGCGCAAGACGAGGACGGCCGCGAGGTCGAGATGACCTTCCCGGGAATGAAGCCGATCCGTGCATCACTCGTGGCGAACGTCGACGGCGTTCTGATCGTACGCATCATCGAGGACCCGAACGTCCCGGCCGTGTTCACCCCCGGCTTGGTGACCGCGTACGAACCCCCTCTGCGCGTCGAAGTCGCCGACGCCCCGACCTCGCACCGGCTGCTGGGCGCGGTCAGAGGAAGCCGCTGATGGCCCAGTGGTGCCCCCGGTGCGCCCAGCCGCGCACCGTTCTCGACCCGTACACGGGGTTCTGCGTCGTGTGCACCGCCCGCCTGAAGCTCGACGCGCAGCGCATCGCAGACGACGAGGAAGAGGCCCGGCTGGCCGAGGCCGAAGCCAAGGCCATGGAGGCGCTGGAGAGGGAGGCGAACGTGATCAAGAAGGCTCGCCAACGGATGCGCGAGCACTACGGAGCGAACCCCCTGAAACGGGGAAACCGCCCCGACCGCTAGAGGGTCAGGGCGGCTCCGCCCAAGGAGGTTGAAACGGGGTGATCAAGGCCCCGGCTCACCTCAGGACGGTAGCCAGGGCGTCACCGAAGACGCTCAGCCACCGTGACACGACCGCCCAAGGAGGGCAGGCATCACGTGGAAAACACTATCACCATCTTGAGCACTGCCGATGTGTACCCGAATCCTCGCCACTACCGCGAGGTCACGGACGCGTCGGTCAAGATGCTCGCGGCCTCGATCGCGGTCGCGGGCCAGACCGACCCCATCACCGTGTTCCGCGACGGCGAAGACGCCTACATCGTCGACTCCGGGCATCACCGGCTCGCGGCGATGAAGAGCCTCGGCATCGAGACCATCCGGGCCATCGTCCTCACCGACCTCGACGACAAGCGCGCGGCCGAGATCATGGTCGCGTCCAACATGCACTTCCCGGTCACCGACGTTGAAGCGAGCCGTGGCACGCAGATGATGCTGGCCACGGGCGTGCGCCCCGTCGACGCCGCGGCCGTGTCCGGCGTGTCCCAGGACCTCGTGAGCCGCGCCAGCCGAGGGCTCGCCCTCGCCGCGGACTACGCCGAGGACATGAGCCTCGAGCGGCTCGCCGTCCTGCCCGAGTTCGAGGGCGACGCCGAGGCCGTGAAGACGCTGCTGACCTGCTACGAGAAGGACTGGCCGAGCGTCTACGCTCAACTGGCCCGCTCCAAGAATCTGCGCGAGAAGCTGACGCGCGTCGTCGCCCCGGAGCCATTCGACACCGACTGCGGCGAGGCGTGGTGCTCACTCATCGACCCGGACATCGACAACGTCGTGTTCGAGTGCGGCCACGAGTCCGAGTGCAAGGCCGCGTTCGCATCCGGGCAGGTGGCGCTGTGAGGCCGCCCATCTCCTCGGTCGCGGCCAACGTCGGTGGCGATACGAAGTTCGATTCCATGGTCACGCGCGACGGTACGCCGATCCTCATCGTCGGGGACGCGCTCGACATCCGATTCGATTCCGCCGCCGACATCGCCCGGCTCATCGAGGCCGCGCAGAACCTGCTCGCGGTCGTGAGCGGGGATCCGACATGACGCTCACCCGTGGCCTCACCTTCGACGAGTACGCGGCCATCGACGCGGTCAACTTCTCGACGCTCAAGGATGCCGACAAGTCGATGGCCCACTACCGCTACCGCTGCGATCACCCGCGCACGGACACGCCCAGGTTCGCGTTCGGGCGCGCCGTCCATACCGCCGTCCTCGAGCCGGATAGGTTCGCGCTCGAGTATGCGGTGTGGGACGGTGGCCGGCGCGGCACCAACGCCTACAAGGAGTTCGAGGCGGTCAACGAAGGTCGCACCGTCCTGAGCGCCGACGACTACGACGCCTGCCTCGCCGTCCGTGACGCGGTCCGCGCCCATCCCGCGGCCAGCGACCTGCTTCGTGGCGACTCCGAGGTCACGGTCACGTGGACGGACCCGGACACGGGGCTGGAGTGCAAGGCGCGCGTCGACCACATCAACGAGGACTGCATCGTCGACCTGAAAACGGCCGCTTCCACGGATCCCAGAGAGTTCGGGAACACGGTCGGCAAGTACCTCTATCACGGGCAGCTGGCCCACTACTCCAACGGCGTCCGGCTGCCCGGCAATCCGCACATCATCGCCGTCGAGATCGAGCCGCCGTATGACGTGGTCGTCTACCGGCTCCCCGACGAGGCCCTGCACGCGGGGCAGCAGCTCGTCGCCGATCTCCTCGCTCACGTTGCGGCCTGCAACGACACCGGAGTGTGGCCGGGCCGATTCAGCGCCGTCCAGGACCTCGCGCTTCCGAACTGGCTGCTCGCGGGCGACGACACAGAAGAGTTCGGCGGACTGTTCGGAGGGAGCGTACATGCCTGACCTCGACAAGCTGTTTCCTGGACGGTTCATCAAGGCGTCCGAGTTCAACGGCAAGCCGTGGACCGTGACCATCGACCACGCCGTCCCGGAGGCGATCAAGTCGCATGTCCGGGGCGGCAAGGAGGAGACGATCGCCGTCGCCTACCTGAAGGAGACGCCGCGCCAATGGCACATGTGCAAGACGAATGCGAAGTGCGTGGGCGCCATGTTCACGCGCGACTTCGGCACCTGGGGCGGGCACAGGGTCACGCTGTTCCCCGCTCCCGACACGTCCGGGCTAAGTGACAGCGGCCTAGCCATTCGCGTCAGCGGCTCGCCCGAGCTCACGGAGCCGGTCGTGGTCAAGATCAAGAATCCGGGCCGTGGCGAACCTGACACGCGCACTCTCGTCCCCACCGGCAGGACCGGCTCCGTCTCCCCCCCGTCCACGGGGCCGGTCCCTGCCACCCGCGCGCCCACCAGCGGCCCGCTGACGCTGCGATGCACCGGCTGTGGTGTCACCCTTCCCGCGTCCGTGGACGCGACCGCTGATGACCTCGTAGGCGTCTGCTGCAACAAGTGCGGCGCGGACATGGCGGTGGCGTCGTGAACCCGCTGCTGCTGGGCATCCTGATCGGCGCCTTCGTCGGCTTCATGGTCGGCGGCATCACCGCTTGCGTCCTTGCCTCCGCCGCTCGTGAAACGCCGAAGCAGGTGCCGCGATGAGCGTTCGAGACATCATCGAGGCCGCTTTCGACCACGACGAACTCAATCGCAACGAGGACGAAATCGAACGCGCGCTGGAGGCGTTCGAGGACACCTTCGACCCCACCCACGTCGCGCTCATGGAAGCGGTCGTGGAGACGGCGCGCAAGACTCACGCCGAGTGCAACGGATACCCGTCAATCGCGGCCATCCACTTCAAGGCGATGTGCGACGCACTCGACGCGCTCACCGCCTACCGCAATGAGCGTGCGCTGTGATCGGCGTCCTCGCCTTCTTCGCCGGGATCGGCATCGGCGCCGTCCTCCTCGCCGCAATCTTCGCGAGCGCGTTGGCGATCGCCAACGCGCGCCCGTCGTACCTGCCGAGGCACTCCAAGTGACCCGCCGCCTGTTCGACTCCGTGAGCGCGCTCGCCAACGCGATCTTCGCCGCGCTCATGGCCGACGCCGGATTCGTCCGGCTCACCGACGAAGGGACATACCGATGACCCGCCGCTGGATAGGCCCGTTCGCGTGCTTTGCCGCCGTCTTCGCACTCACGATCGCGCTCGGCTTCTGCGAGATGCTCGTGCACCCGATGACGGCGCACGGATACCCCGCGAAGGTGACCCGCTGGACGCCGACGATCCGCGCCGCGTGCGCGCACGAGCACCTGTCGCGCTCCGATACCGCGTGGCTGCTGGCGAAGGTGCCCGGCATCATCTACCGCGAGAGCCGCGGGAACACACGCACAGGGCATCGCGCGGGGTCATACGGTCTGCTGCAGTTCTCGTCGTCGTTCCACTTCCACAACCGCTCGTGGGCGCCGGGGCATCCTCGGCACGCGGACTGGCGCGGCTGCGGCACCTGCTCGATCTACCGCCTCGTGTGGGGATTCCACCACTCCAGCGGTCGCGCGTGGGTCACGAGCACTTGGCGGGCGACGATCCGATGACCCGCGAACTCGTCTTCTCCGTCGCCATGAATCCGGTCGGCAAGGAGCGCGCCCGGACTGTGACCGGCCCGGATGGACACACGCACTCCTACACGCCTGCTGCCACGGTCAACGCCGAGGCCGAGATCCGCGCGGCCTTCGACCGCGCCTATCCGCGCCACACTCCGCATGACGGACCTGTCGAGCTCGACGTGCTGGCGACGTTCACCGTCCCGCCGTCGTGGCCGAAGTGGCGCAAGGCCGCCGCACTCGCGGGGCTGGTCAAGGTCACGTCGAAGCCGGACTGGGACAACATCGGCAAGCTGACCGACGCGCTGTCGAAGATCGCGTACCTCGACGACTCGCAGGTGTTCGACGGCCACGTGCGCAAGGAGTACGGGCCGGCGCCGCGCTACCTCGTGCGGATGCGCCTGTACGACGAGCCGACGCGGGCAGACTTTGAGGCGGCGAGGTCATGACTCCCGGCCAGCTGACGTTCGACGATCTCGACACGGGCATGCCTCGCACGGGCAAGCGTGACGCCGTACTGGCCGCGCGTGAGTGGAAGACGAACAACCCGGACGCGTACCTGACGATGGTGCGGTGGGCCCGCGAGGATCTGGCCGCGCGTCGTCGCCCGAGCATCGGCCGCTACGCCGAAGGACTGCGCTCGTGGTCGCTCAACCGCGGCTCGTCGCCGTATCGCCTCGACAACTCGTGCCGCGCCCCGCTCGCTCGCATGATCGAGGCCGAGTTCGCGGACCTCGAAGGCGCGTTCGCCAAGCGCGCATCGAAGAATGACCCGCGCATCGCCGGGCTCATCCCGGGCGGTGATGCCACCCACTCCTGATCGTCCCCGTTCCCACTTCCCTTGGAGGCACCGTGAACACCGCGATCTCGCTCGGATTGTCCGTCCTGACGGTCATCGCGCTCGTGAACCTGCTCAAAGGCGTCGGCCTGTCGGGCAAGTGGTCCGCGCTCGTGGCCGTCGTCATCGGCGTGGCTTTGGCCGTCGCCGACTTCGCGTTCGGATCCGCAGGTATGTACGTCGCCGCAATCGGCGGGCTGAAAGTCGGCCTCGGCGCGGCAGGCCTCTACGACGTGACCACGACGCCGCCCATCATCAACACCACCGTGAACACGACCGCGTCGACGGCCGGAGTCGCCAAAGCCGTCACGGATGCGATTCGAGTCTCCGCGGCCCGCGCCAAGTCCAAGTAGTAGCCCACCTCTTGCCGGGATGGGTCGGTAGCGTCCCCCCACGCGTGAACGGCACAACACCCCCTCGTGTCGTTCCCGGCCCGTCCTGGCGATTCGACCTCGGATAAGGAGCACATCACCGATGCGTTGCCCTGAATGTACGGATCCGCACGAGCAGTTGGCGAGCCTCTGCGGCGCCAACGGTCCTGGCGACTGCATGGACTTCGGCGCGTGCCGGTTCGAGTACGACGTCGTGGCATGCCAACGCGTCCATGCCGAGGCACGGGCCGCCGATGCCCATCACGACGCCACCGACTCGCCGCGGACCGAGACCGTGTTCACCGGCGATGAGGAGGACCGGGCGTGAGCATGGGATACGAACGCAGCGGCGTCGCCGTGGTGCCGCAACGCTCGTGGGAGCCGCTGTTCTCGGGCAACGGAACGGCGCTCCAGCGGTGTGCGTCCTGCCAAGGCTACGCGGACCCGACCGCAACGCACTCCGACTGCACCATCCGCGGCATCCGCAAGGCCGGGTACGCCGGCGCGTGCAAGAAGCGGAAGCCGCGCACCGTCACCATCACACCTACTCGAAAGGATATGAGCATGAAGAGCACCGGTCCGTTCGTCTGTACACCGTGCCATCTGTCGTTCGTCAATCCGCAGGCGCTGGGCGCGCATAGGCGGCATACGCATCCGAAGGTTGAGCGTCCCGTTCCCGAAGTCTCAACCAGCGGCGCCGTTGACTGTTCCTCGACCCCGACGCCGAACGGTTCGGCGCACGTGTTCACGCCCCCCAACACGAACGGGTGGCAGCAGACGCCGCACCGCATGGCCGACATCGCCATCCCTGACCAGCAGGTCGCCCAGTTCGAAGCCGAGGCAGACGAGTTCGCCCAGTCCGTCACCGTCGGCACGCTGCTCGCCATGGCGCGCGCCGAGATCGCGGAGCTGCGCATCGAGCTGATGATGCTCGCGCTCACGGACAAGCTCGGTGACGATGCCGAAGCGTTCGCCGCGTCATTCATCTTCCCGGCCGTCGAGGCTGCGGAGAGGGCAGCGGAGGTGGCAGCGTGAGCATCCTCGAGGACATCCGCGTCGAGAAGATCGTGCCGAATCCGCTGCAGCACCGCGACGACGCCGGCGACCTCACGTCGCTGGTCGACTCCATCAAGGCGATCGGCCTCATCGAGCCCGTCGTCGTGCGCCTCAACAAGGACGGCTTCACGCTCATGGCCGGCCACCGTCGCGTCGAGGCTGCCAAGCTGGCCGGGCTCAAGAAGATTCCCGCCATCGTCCACTCGACGATGGATGAGCGCACCGAGGCCGGGATGCTGCTGGCCGAGAACACCGTGCGCCGCGACCTGACCGCAGTCGAAGAGGCGAACGGCATCCAGACGATGCTCAACGTCGGATGGAAGGAGCCGGGTACGGCCATCGGCAGGAGCGTGGACCACGTCGACCGCGCCGTCCGCGTCGCGCACATGGCGCCGGAGCTCAAGAAGGCCGCGGTACAGGCCACGATGGATGAGGCGTTCGCGCTGGCTGAGTTCGACGGCGACAAGAAGGCGATCAAGGCGCTGACCAAGGCGCTGGAAGCTGGCAACGGCCCCGGTTTTGCGTGGTCGGTCGCTGATCTCCGCAGGAAGCGTGACCACGCCGTCATCCTCGAGGCGCTCAAGGAGAAGCTCAAGGCCGAGGGTATCCGCGTCGTGAAGCGCGACTACATGGGCGGGCAGCGCGAGTTGGAGTGGCTCAAGGACGCGAAAGGCGACAAGTTCACCGCCGAGTCCCACGCGTCGTGTCCGGGCCATGCCGCGACCATCAGCGTCAACTACGACGGTACCGGCTGCGTCACCTACGTCTGCACCGACTCGATCGCGCAACACGCCGCGAACCAGGGCGACGCCAAGGCCGACGCCAAGCGTGCGAAGGCGGAAGCGGAGAAGGCGCGCATCGAGTCCGAGTGGGCGACCTCATCCGAGGTCCGCATCGCGTTCGTCCGCAAGATGCTGCGTGGCAAGGTTCCGAGCGGCGTCATGCCGTGGGCGTTCAGCGTCCTGTGCACGACGGGCGACGGCTACATGTACGCCAGCGCCCCGAGGTTCGAAGCCGTGTGGGGCGACAAGGCCGGAGTCGCTACCGAGAAGTACGCGCCCGGCATGATCGCGGCGCTGGCGGCGGCTCACGTCGAATCCGAGCTGGACTCCATCACGCGCTACACCTACGTCAGGAGCGCGGCCGCGAAGAAGCTGTACCTGGAGCTGCTCATGACCGAGGGCTACGCGCTGTCGCCGGTCGAGCGCGTCCACTACGACGACTGCGTCAAGGAGCTGGCCGGGAAGCCTGCCGTGGACGAGGACGACGACTGCGATCAGGACTGCGACGCCTGCACGCACCAGTGCGAGGACGCGTCATGACACCCGACGAGTATCGCGAGCAGCACGGCATGGACGACGACTACGACCTCGGCATGCCCGACGATGAAGCGCACGACGGCCCGCTCGTCGTCTTCAAGAGCATCCCCGACTGCTGGCAGCGCGAGTACATCGGCAACAAGCCGAACACCGTCCGACTGCTGGACTGGAACGACGACAGGCTCACTTTCGCTGACGAGTGCATGGAGGTCGGCGAACCCGCCAGCGTCGAGATCATCAACAGCGAGGACGGGCGCATCTTCTTCCGGCGCATCACCGACATCTGCCACGTCGGCTCGCTACTCGGCAAGGAGATGTGGTGCATCTCGTGGAAGCACGAGGACGGCGTAGGAACCTACCGCGACCCCGAGGACGGTGCGCGATGACCGCCCCCGACGCGCCCCGCTCCTGCTCTGAATGTGCACACACGCCCAAGCAGGCGTGCGACGCCGCAATGCGCTACTGCAAGCGGCACAAGATCGCGGTGAAGGCGACGGCCAATCCATGTGCGTTCGCCAAGTCGCGCACGGTGCCGAAGCCGGACCAGGGGCAGCTGCTGTGAAGGCCATGAGAGTGTCACAGAAGACCGTGTGGCGGATCATGTGGGAACTCCTCACCGGCCGCTTCGAGTCGCCGCGTCCGCGCCACAAAGTGAAGTGCGGGAGACGGTCGCGCTGAAGTCCACCGTCGACCTCAGCGTCCTCAACATCTCCCAGCACGCGGCTGAGCAGTACCACGAGCGCGTCAGTCCGCATGACTCGATGCCGAAGGCCGAGCCGGACGCGTACAAGGCGCGAGGACGGGCGATACGGCGCCTTGCGGCACTCCTGCGCTATGCGAGGCCGCTGGAGCCGATCACGGACGCTGACGGGGTCGAGTCGCACGCATGGAAACTCGGTCAGGCCGTCGCGCTCGAGCGGGGCGGCACCGTGACGACCATCTACAGCAACGCCATGTACCTGCGACACAGGGGGAGCGACCGAACGTGAGCTGGGTCCGATACGACGACGATCATCCCGACCACCCCAAGGTGGCGATGGTCCCGACCACGATTCGCGCACAGGCCATGTGGCTGAACCACTGCGCTCTATGCTGGTCAAACCGCAAGCTCATGGACGGATTCATTCCGGACGGGAAGCTCGGGGACCTATACACGCTCGGCGATTGCGACCCGGTCGTGCTGGCCAAGGCGCTCAGAAAGGCGAAGATCTGGGAGCGCCGGCGCGGAGGGTGGCTCATCCATGACTACGGTGACTTCCAGCCGACGAAGGTCGAGGTGGAGGCGAAGCGCGTGGTCGAGCATGAGACGAAGGTCGCCGCCGGGAAGGTCCGTGCAGCCAGCGCCGAGCGTTCTGCTGGTGGAACATTCGTCAGTAAACAGGCAGGTCAGAACCAGCAGACACCAGCAGACGACCAGCAGCGCACCAGCAGCGCACCAGCAGGCGACCAGCCCCGTTCCCGTACCCAAGCCCTTGAACCCGTAGATCAAACCCCCGTGTCCTCAAGGTCTTCCGGCTCTGAACGTGAAGAGCGCGGGAGTTATCCACAGGCAGAGGACCCGACGATCGCGATCGAGACGTACATCGGCAAGCTGGACCGGGACCTGACCGCGGACGAGACGCGCTCCGTGAAGCGTTGGGTCCGTGAGTACGGCTCGGACAACACCCGCATCGGCATCGGGTACGCGGCACAGGACGGCTTCGTTCGGGACCCGAAGCGTGTGTGCGGTCAGATCAAGGCGCTGGCCAAGACGGGCGTGCGGTGACAGGCGCGGCATCCTTGGGCCATGGCACGAGCCTGGGCGTATGCGTTCTATCACAGCAAGCCCTGGCGAGCGTGCCGAGAGGCCTACGGTAAGAGCAAACACTGGCTGTGCGAGAGGTGCCATCGACCGGGCAACACAGTGCACCACAAGCGGTACCTGACGCCGGAGAGCATCAACGATCCGAACATGACGATGGGATGGTGGAACCTCGAGCTGCTGTGCGAGGACTGCCACAACAGGCAGCACCACTGCACGATCAGATCGACACGTGAAGGCTTCGCGTTCGACGACGAAGGCAACTTGATACAGGCATGACACCCCCCCCCCATCGCCGCAGGTCAGAGCACTCGCGGAGGACCGGTGTAGAGGAGGCAACTTTGCACCGATGGTCGCGGACGCGAAAGGGGTGTGGTCATGACAGAGAAGGATTCGGCGATGAGCGAGGACTGTGAGTCGAGACAGGCTCGAATCGAGGCCGAGAAGCAGCGACTTCTCGAGCTCTTCACCGACTTGGACAAAGGAGCGTTGAGGTTGGCGGACAAGCTCGTCGATCGCGTGGCTTTCCTCACCGTCACGATGGAAGACCTCGAGCAGGTCCTGAACGACAAGGGCTGCATCTCGAAATACCAGAACGGCGCCAACCAGTGGGGTACGAAGAAGTCTCCCGAGGCCGAGACCTACGCCTCGATGATGCAGCGGTACATCCCGGCCATGAAGCAGCTGCTCGATCTGCGGCCGGCTGCTGTTCCCGAGGGTATGCCCGACCCAGTGAAGGCCTTCGTCGAGCGGCGATGAGCCAGGCCCTCGAGGACTACTTCGGCGGGATCCTCGACGGGCGGATCGTCGCTTGCGAGAAGATGAAGCTCGTCTCCGAGCGCATCCTCGTCGCTTATCACAACCCGGGCGAGTACCACTTCGACGCCGCGATCGCGGCTCGTCACACCGGCTTCATCGAGTCGTTCTGCTACCTCCCGGCCGGGCGCCGCGGCGTGCCGTTCAACCTGGAGCTCTTCCAGAAGGCCAGCCTCGAGGCGGCGTTCGGGTTCGTCGACGACAACCTCATCCGCCAGTACAACGAAGTGCTCATGATCGTTGGCAGGAAGAATGGCAAGACGAGCCTGCTGTCCGCGGTCGAGCTGGACATGACCGCGAACGATGACGAGTTCGCGCCGGAGACGTACAACGTCGCGACCAAGTTTGAGCAGGCGAAGAAGGGTTTCGACAACTGCCTCAAGATGCTGAACCAGTCGCCGGCGCTGAGGCAGCACTTCCGCAAGCGCGCCTTCGACATCTACTGCGACCTCAACATGGGCGTCATCAAGGCGCTTGCCAGCAACACGAACACGCTCGACTCCCTGGACGTGTCATGCGGCGTGATCGACGAGCTCGCCGCGATCAAGAACCGCGACCTCTACGACCTCATCAAGCAGGCCGGCGCCGCTCGTGTGCAGCCGATGCTCTGGTGTATCACCACGAACGGTTTCGTCCGCGACAACATCTTCGACGCCCAGTACCAGTACGCGAGCGACCTGCTGTTCGGGAAGCTCACCGAGCCGAACGAGCACTTCCTCCCGTTCATCTACGAGCTCGACGACCGCGACGAGTGGGACCGCGAGGGGTGCTGGATCAAGGCGAATCCGGGCCTCGGCACGGTGAAGAGCATCGACTTCCTGCGCCAGAGCGTGGCCAAGGCGAAGGACGATCAGGCGTACAAGCCGACCGTGATGGTGAAAGACTTCAACCTGATCGAGAACACGGCGTCGGCCTGGCTCACCTGGGGCGACATCGAGAACAAGGCGACGTTCGACCCGGACGCGATGGGGTTCCGCTACGGCATCGGCGGGATGGACGCCGCGGACAGCATCGACCTCAACGCCGCGACCGCGCTGTGCATGCGCCGCAATCCGGGCGGCACGATCGACGACAAGATCTACGCGCGGTCGATGTACTGGCTCCCGGCCAGCGTGCTTGAGGAGGCCAACGTTACCGGCAGCCGGCGAGAGCGCGACAACGTCCCGTACCTGCTGTGGGAGCGCCGGGGCCTGCTGCGGACCTACGACGACAACAAGGTCAACAAGCGCGTGTTCCTGGACTGGTTCCGTGAGCTGAAATACGACCACGACCTCTACCTGCTCTACATCGGCTACGACCCCTGGCACATCGACGACTCGCTGCTTCTGGAGTTCCAGGCCGAGTTCGGGAAGCAGGCGATGGTCCCGGTCAGGCAGGGGCCGAAGACGATGAGCGAGCCGCTGAAGGAGTTCCGGGCCGACCTCCGCGCGAAGAAGATCGTGCACGGCAGCAACCCGATCGACATGTGGTGCATGAGCAACGCCGAGGTGCGGAGTGACGTGAACGGTAACCTCCAGCTCGTCAAGGGACTCGACGCCCGCAAGCGCATCGACGGCCTGGTCGCGTACGTGAACGGCTACATCGCGTTGATGGACCACCGGGACGACTACACGAACCTCATCTAGGAGGCGCGAGTGGGCCTGTTCGATAAGCTGTTCAAGCCCAGGCAGGCGGCGTCCGCGGCCGAGATCTCCACGTACTTCAAGACGCTCAACGCCTACATGCCCGTCTTCACCTCGCGCGCCGGCGGCATCTACGAGATGGAGCTCACGCGGGCGGCGATCCATGCGTTCGCGCTGAGCGTCTCGAAGCTGAAGCCGGAGGTCGTCGGCAGCGCCAACAAGACGCTGAAGTCGGTCCTGGCCTACCAGCCGAACCCGTTCATGGACACGACGAAGTTCCTCTATCGCCTCGCCACGGTCCTCTCCGTCGACACGACGGCGTTCGTCGTTCCGCTCATGGACCCGACCGACAAGGTGATCGTCGGCTTCTACCCCCTGCTGCCCGCCCGCACGGAAGTGATCGAGGCCCAGGGCGAGCCCTGGCTGCGCTACACGTTCGCGAACGGTGAGCGGGCCGCGATCGAGCTGTATCGCGTTGGCATCCTGACCACGCACCAGTACCGCGACGACCTCTTCGGCGAGGGTAACCGGGCGCTGGCGCCGACGCTGGACGTGCTCGACGTGCAGCGCCAGGGCATGACCGAGGGCGTCAAGAACTCGGCCGTGATCCGCTTCCTCGCGCGCCTCGGTCAGTCGCTGCGGCCCGAGGACATCAAGGCCGAGCGGGATCGGTTCGCGGCCGAGAACCTGTCGGCCGACAACACGTCCGGCGTGATGATGATCGACTCCAAGTACAGCGACGTGAAGCAGCTCGAGAACAAGCCGTACATCATCGACGCCGAGCAGATGAAGCTGGTCAAGGACAACGTCTTTAGCTACTTCGGCGTGAACGAGTCGATCCTCCAGAACTCCTACGACGAGAACGGCTGGAACGCCTTCTACGAGGGCAAGATCGAGCCGTTCGCGCTGCAGCTCGGCCTCGTCATGACGGCGATGGTCTTCACCGATCGCGAGCGCGACGGCGGCAACGAGGTCATGTTCTCCTCGAATCGCCTCCAGTACGCGTCGACCGCCTCGAAGGTGAGCACCGTCACCGTGCTGACCGACCGCGGTCTCATGTCCAACTACGGCGCCGCCGAAGTGTTCAACCTGCCGCACCCCCCCGGCGACGAGCGTTGGGTTATCCGTGGCGAGTACATCGACCTCGGCAACCTGCCCGCGCACACGGTCGGTCAGGCGAAGGGATACCTGCAGATGGAGCCCGGCGCCGAGGACACCCCAGCGCCCGCGACGGCCCCAGTCGACGACTTGCAGGCCACCGCGCTCAACGGCGCGCAGATCGCCGCGCTCGTCCAGGTCGTCACATCGCTGAAGGAAGAGACCCTGTCGCTCGGACAGGCGGCGAACATCGTGGCGGTCGCCCTCGCGATCACAGTTGAGGAAGCCAAGAAGATCGTCGAAGGGAGCGTGTGATGCCCGTGAAGCTGGGTGACCGCGAGTACCGCTCGTTCTCCGTTCTCGGCCTCGGAGCGACGGAGAAGCGCATCGAGACCGACTTCTATGCCGAGGGGTACGCGACCACGTTCGACGTCCCCTACGCGCTGTGGGAGGACTACAAGGAGGTCATCGACCGGCATGCGCTGGACGAGGCCGACGTGTCCGACGTGATCATGCAGTACGACCATGCCGGTCGCGTGCTGGCGCGGCTCCGCAACCAGACGCTGATGCTCGTTCCCGACGATCACGGCCTGCTCATCGCCGCGGACCTGGCCAAGGGCGAGAGCGCCCGGCAACTCTTCGAGGAGATCACCAACGGGCTCATCGACCGGATGAGCTGGTCGTTCATCGTCGACGAGGACTCGTACGACCGGGAGACGAAGACCCGGACGATCCTCAAGGTGAAGAAGGTGTTCGACGTCTCGGCTGTCTCGTTCCCTGCGAACGATGCCACCGAGATCAGCGCGCGTTCGTGGGTCGACGGAGCGATCGACAGCACAAGGCGGGAGTCGCTTGCGCGCCAGGCACAGGTACTCCGACTCAAGACGATGCTGTAGAAGGGACCCACCATGAACAGGCTCCAGCAGATAGAAGCACGCATGGCCGAGATCCGGACCGCCCTCGACGTCGAGGGCGCCGATCTCGACGTCCTCGAGGCCGAGATCACCACGCTGACCGAGGAGCGTTCCTCGATCGAGGGCGCGATCGAGAAGCGCGCGGCGCTCGTCAAGGCCGTGGCCACCGGCTCGCACAAGGTCCTCCGCGCGTTCCCGGTCGCGGCAGCCGAGGCCGAGGCCGAGCCCGACACGTTCGACGTGAAGTCGCCGGAGTTCCGCTCCGCGTGGCTCAAGAGGCTGGCCCACAACCCGAAGACCGGCGAGTGGCGGCTCGGTGAGCTGACCGAGATCGAGCAGCGGGCGTTCACCTACACCACGGCGACCACGCCCGACGCCATCCCGTCTGGCGTCTCGCTCGGCATCGTCGACCTGATCGCCAAGCAGTACGCGCTGCTCGGTGACATCAGCCCCACCTCGTTCACGAACGTTGTCGAGTTCCTCCAGGCGGGTCCGGTCGTGAAGGGCGCGGTCGCCGTCACGAACGAGAACACCGCCAACGCCGAGGACAAGGAGATCACGTTCACGGCCGTGACCATGACCGGCGTCGAGATCCGCGGCTCCGTGGTCATCGGCGCGAAGATGCGCATCGAGTCCATCGACGGCTTCGAGGACTGGCTCGTCGCTGAGCTCTCCCGTGAGATGGGCGAAGTGATGAACGTCCTCCTGTTCACCACCATCGGCACCGACATGCTCGTCGCGAACAAGAACGAGGACCTGACCACGCTCACGGGCGCCGACGTCCGTGCCCTCTTCGGTTCGCTCGCGGGCGGCGTCGGTCAGCGGGTCGTGTACGCGAACAACTACACGATCTGGAACTACATCGCCGGCGTCGAGGACGAGATGGGCCGACCGAAGTTCCTCGAGTCCACCTTCAGCGACGATCCGACCGTCCAGGGCCGGATCTACGGCACGGTCGTCAAGCTGGACGAGACGCTCGCCGACGGCGTGATCTACGTCGGCTACCCGGCGACCATCAAGGCCAACATGTTCCAGGCGCCGAATGTCCTGTCGGACATCGACGTCAAGACCCGCGCCATCACCTACGGCGGCTACGCGCTGTTCGAGGCTCGCCTCGGCGACAGCCGCGCGTGGGCGAAGGCGATCGTCACCCAGGCCGTCAGCTAATCGACGGCCCCGCACGACACGGCGGGACGAGGCGCGGCTCCTTCACCGGGGCCGCGCCCTTCCGCCTGCGAGAGGAGATGCGCGTGCTCACGCTCCTGCTCCCCGTCACCCGCTCCTGGACGCTCCCCGCCGTGATCGAAGCCCTCGCCGCGAGTGACATACCGCGCGAGCGTTGCGTACTCGTGCTCGATGCGCCCGGCTGCGCGCTGTGGGAGACGTCGCTGTACGACTTGGGATTCCGCGTCGAGTTACACATCACGCGCAACCCACCGCCGACCACCGACCGCTACGAACGCAGACGCCGCCACATCCGGATGCGCGAGTTTACGCTCCCGCTCGTGGGAGATGGTCCGCTGCTGACACTCGATGACGACACGATAGTCCCGCCGGACGTGTACGCGCGGCTGTCTAGGGCCGGAGAACATGCGACGGGCGTGCAGGTGAGCCGATGGGGTTCGCGCAGGTGCGGAGTCTATCGCGGCGGTAGGTCGCTGCGAGCGCAGGCCAGTGGCGTGGAGAGCATCGACTACTGCGGCCACTACTGCCTACTCACGACGGGCGAGATGTACCGGCAGACAGCCGTGCATCTGCCGAGCGAGTGCTACATGAAGCCGATCCCCAACCTCGTGGTCGACTGGGGATGTGTGTGCGGTCACATGACGAAAGACGGGGTGCTGTGGCCATGATCCCGCGCATCCTGCATGGCATGTGGCTCGGCGGTCCAGCGCCGGCGCAGTTCGACCGATATATCGAGTCCTGGCGCAAGGCGATGCCAGACTACGAGATACGCATTCATTCGACATTCGAGGCCAACGCTTGGACGGATGCCGCGATCGCTGCGGGCAAACCTGTACTCGCCGCGAACTACGCAAGGCTCGCCGTGCTGTTCGAGAGCGGCGGCGTGTACATGGATCTCGACGTGGAAGCCGTACGTCCGTTCGATGAGCTGCTCGCTGAGCACGTGTTCGTCGGGACCGAAGTGGAGAGCGGCCGCTACTGGGTCAACAACGCAGTGATCGGCGCCGAGCCTGGACATCCGTTCATCCGCGAGCTGATGGAATCCACACTCGCTACCGGCATCGCAGACAACGAGAACGAGACTGGGCCGCGCTTGTTCACGCGAGTGCTCCTGAATCACGGGTGGCATCGGGACGACACGACGCAGCTCGTGGGCGATGTCAGGGTACTGGAGAGCGCGGCGCTGTACCCGTACGGCTGGCAACAGCGATACACGCCCAAGTGCGTCACGCCCAAGACCTATGCCGTGCATCACTGGGCAGCTACATGGACCAAGAACACCTCCATCGTCATTCCCTGCTACGACCAAGCAGAGTACCTGGCCGAAGCGATCGAGAGCGCGCTGGCACAGACTCATCCCCCGATCGAGGTCATCGTCGTGGACGACGGTTCGACCGATGACGTGGCGAGTGTGGTGAAGCGATACCCGAGCGTTCGGTGTATCCGCCAAGAGAACAAGGGCGTATCGGCGGCGCGCAACGCGGGTATCGAGCAAGCCAAGGGCGCGTTCATCGCATGTCTCGACGCGGACGACATCCTTGTCCCGACGTTCCTCGAGAAGCTCGTAGGACTCGACGACATCTCATCCGCGACGCTTGAGACGTTCGGTCACGGCAGGGTGCAGAGGTGGCGTGGCGAAGGCGACCATCCCACCGCTTCCGACTTCGCTATCGCCAACCGGCTCATGAGCGGATCCGTGTTCCGCAAGTCGGTCTGGCAATCAGTCGGCGGATACGACGAGGCCATGCGTGACGGCTACGAGGATTGGGACTTCTGGACACGCGCGACCCATGCCGGTGCGCACGTGACGATCCTGAACGACGTGCTGTTCCTGTATCGCAAGTACCCGCACAACCGAAGCCATCGCCCCTGCTCGGTGGACTGCGGAATGTCCAAGGACTCGGCTGTGAAGGGCTACATGCGCGCCAAGTGGGAGAAGCTCGGCATCGGCATCCCGGCGGTCCCCGAGCGCGTCGACCACCTCGTCTACCCCGTCCGTCTGGCGGTCGACTGCGAGCTCGCGGGCCGTCGTCTCCCCGCCGGTTCGCGCGTCGACCGGGCCACAGCCGTGGCGTTGAAGGCAGCCGGGCAGTTGGCCGATCCGCGTATCAGGTGACGGCCCGCCCACGCTCTGAGTCAGGCGCGGTCCCCCCGCCACGAACACACTCTGACCTCCGGGCATGAGCGGACACGGGACCGCGCCTCGTGCTGTGCCGGTGACGCGACGGCGACGATGGCGCCAGGCAACCGTCCCGGAGGTATCCATGATCCGCTTCTACACAGGCGAGGTGTGACCATGCCATCCGAACTGACTCTGCTCGCTGCCACGAAGCTGCAGCTCCGGATCTCGAGCACGGCCTACGACGACGAGATCAGCATGCTCATCGCCGCGGCCCGCTCCGATCTCATCCTCTCCGGCGTGTCCGCGGCCGCGGTCAACGCCGAGGACCCGGACGCGCTCGTGAAGCGCGCCATCATCACCTACTGCCGCGGCTCGTTCGGGCTCGACAACCCGGACTCGGAGAAGTTCATGGCCAGCTTCCTCTCCCTCGAGACGCACCTCGCGCTCTCGGCCGAGTACAAGGCCCCGATCCTGACCGGCATCACCGGCACAATCGCGGCCGGCAGCGACGAGCTGACCGTGGATGATGCCGCCAACATCGCCGAGGACGACTGGCTCACGGTCGCGGGCGCGGGCGCGGACGAGGCGCTGCTCATCGTCCAGGTCGCTACCGTCGTCGGCTTGGTGGTCACCGTCCATGGCATCGCCGGGACAGCGGTCACGAACGCGGCGGTGACGCGGACATGAGGTTCGACAAGGTCATCGAGCTGATCGCGGTCATGTACGCGCCCGACACGATCGGGCAGGAGGTCGCGACCAAGACGGCCCGCACCGTCTACGCCAACGAGTTCGCCGTGGGCTCCGCCGAGTTCTACGACGCGGGTCGCAACGGGCTCAAGGCGGAGTGTCAGTACCAGGTCCGCACAGTCGACTACAACGACGAGACGCTGCTGTCCGTCGACGGGGTCGAGTACACGATCATCCGGCCGGCGCGTCGCGGCGAGTGGACGACGCTCACCTGCGAGCGGGCTGTCGCCAACGGGACCGTGACCAGTGTCAGCTAACAAACGCTGCCGCGGTGGCGACCTCGGCACGGCCATCGTCGCGGCCGTCAAGGAGTACACCGACGCCGTCTCCAAAGCCGTCGCGGAAGAGGTCGACTCCATGGCCACGACGGTGAAGAAGGAGATCGCCGCGGACTCTCCGTCGAAGACCGGCCGGTACCGGAAGGGCTGGGCCATCCAGAAGCAGGACCGCGACGGAGTGACGCTCCGCATAGTCTACAACCGCTCCCGCTACCAACTCGTACACCTACTCGAAAACGGGCACGCGAAGGCAGGCGGGGGCAGGGTGGAGGCCATCCCGCACGTGCGGCCCGTCGCCGACAAGAGGACGGCCGAGATGTACGAGAACATCAAGCGGATCGTGGAGACTGGCGGGCAGCGGTGAACGCGGAGGATCTCTACACAGGACTGACGGCGGCCGGCTACCCGGTCGCCTACCGCGCCTTCAAGACGGCGCCGGCGCTCCCGTACATCTGCTACCTGTTCGTGACCGACGACGACTTCCATGCCGACGATGCCAACTACCAGCGCATCGACGAGTACGCCGTCGAGCTCTACAGCAAGGTGAAGGACGAGGCCGCGGAGGCGGCCGTGGAATCGGCCCTCGCTTCGATGGGCCTCACATGGTCGAAGTCGGAAGTCTTCATCGACTCCGAAGACATGTACGAGGTTCTCTACACCGTCAGCGTCGTCAGATAGGAGCATTGATCATGGCTAACAAGGTAGTCTTCGGCCTCTCGAACGCTCACGTGGCGTTCCTCGACGAGGCGACGGGGATCTGGGACGCGCCGGTCCCGATCGCCGGAGCAGTGAACCTCGCGCTCTCAGGCGAGGGCGAGGAGTCCAAGTTCTACGCGGACGACATGGCGTACTACATCGCCCGCTCGAACAACGGGTACACCGGTGACCTCGAGGTCGCCGTGCTGCCGGACGCGATCCTCGCCGAGATGCAGGGCTGGCAGGTCGACGACAACGGCCTGCTCGTCGAAGAGTCGGACAGCGAGCCGGGCCTGTTCGCGCTCCTGTTCGAGATCCAGGGCAACGCCGCCAAGAAACGCTACGTCTTCTACAAGTGCTCGGCCGGCCGCCCCGGTGTCGAGCACTCCACGAAGGGCGAGACGACCGAGCCGAAGACGACGACCCTGCCGCTGACCATCACGCCGATCGAGGTCGGCGACATGACCATCGTCAAGGGCGGCATGGAGCGTTCGGTCGCCAACGCCACAGCCTTCGACGCGTTCTTCGACGCGGTCCTCGAGCCGACGTTCTCGGTCTCGTAGCCACCGTCCGCCATCGCACGACAAGGGGCCGCTCCTTTCGGGGGGCGGCCTCTTCGGTGACGCCGCACCGATGATTGCCCCGTCCCGAGGAGAAGGAGGAGTCACATGCGCGAAGTCACCATCGGAGGGGAGCGGGTCAACATCGTCGCCTCTCCCATCACGCCGTGGATCTACGAGGGCGAGTTCGACGGCGAGGACATGCTCGCGGCGCTCACCGGTCTGGTCAGCAAGAAGTCGGAGCCGAAGCTCTTCGTGATCGCGAAGATGGCCTACGCCATGGCCCGGTGTGCGCGCTACCCCGCGACGTTCCCCGACTTCGCGACGTGGCTCACGTCCATCGGCGGCTGGGACTCCTCGGATGTCGAGCTGACGCAGGCGGTGATCTTCGAGGCGATGAAGGGTTGCTTTCCTGGCAAAGCGGGCCTGGTATCCGCCGCCGAAGAGCGAGTCAAGGCGGACGCTGTACGAGCATCGGCCGAACTTGAGCTTCCTCGTGACGGCGAAGCACGTGGGCCTGTCGCTGACTGAGCTCAACACGATGACGTGCCAGGACTTCGCCGACTTCCTGCAGATGTGGGTGGGCGAGGACAAGGACGCGGACCGGTACGCGACGCAGGACGACATCGACACGTTCTTCGGCTGAGGAGTAGACCGTGGCAGGCAACGTCAAGGGACTGACCGTCGAGCTCGGCGGGGAGACTCGCGGACTCGACGACGCCCTGAGTGGCCTCGGCAAGTCCGCGAACACGATCAACAAGGAGCTCGGCCAAGTCGAGCGGGGCCTCAAGTTCGACCCGTCCAACACCGTGCTCCTCGCTCAGAAGCAGGGCCTGCTCGCCGACAAGATCGAGGCCACGCGCGACCGCCTCGACGCGCTGAAGCAGGCGCAGGACCGCGTCGACGCCATGTACGCATCCGGCGAGATCGACGACGGCCAGTACCGCGCCTTCCAGCGCGACCTCGAGACGACCAAGTCCAAGCTGGGCACGTTCGAGGGCCAGCTCAAGGGCGTGGAAGGGCAGCAGAAGCAGACCGGCACCGCCGCCAAGAACATGGGCGACGACGTCGACAAGGCTGGCGACAAGGCCAAGTCCGGCGGCAAGAAGCTCGAGCTGTCGTTCTCGAACATCGCCGGCGCCGTTGGTGGCGCCGTCGCCGCGATGGGCCTGCTCAGCATCGTGGGGGACGTCCTCGAGAACGCCGACGCGCTGCAGGTCATGTCCGACGCGACCGGACTCTCGGCCGAGCGCCTCCAGGAGCTGCAGTACATCGGCAAGGACGTCGGGGTCGAACTCGACACGATCGCGGGCGCCCAGGCGAAGTTGAGCAAGGCCATGTTCGCGGCTCGCAAGGGGACCGCTGCCCAGTCCGACGCATTCAAGACGCTCGGGGTCTCGGTCGTCGACCACAACGGCAAGCTCCGCGACGCGAAGGTCGTCATGGGCGAGGCCTTCGACGCGCTGAGCAAGATGAGCAACCCGACCGAGCGCGACGCGACGGCGATGGTCCTCTTCGGCAAGAGCGCGCAGGACCTCAACCCGCTGCTGAAGCTCGGCGCGGACGGCATGGCGGCCATGTCCGAGAAGGCGCGCGAGTCCGGCGCGGTCATGAGCAACGAGGCGGTAGCGGGCCTCGACGCGTTCGGCGACACGCTGGACCAGCTGAAGCAAGGCGGCATGGCCATCTTCGGCGAGTGGTTCGCCGGCGTGCTCCCGGACATCCAGGCGTTCCTCAACATGTTCAACGGCGGGGGCGGACTCGACCTCTCCACCCTCATCCCGCCGGAGATCATGGCCCAGCTCGACACGCTGTCGGCTTCGCTCACCACCCTCGGCGAGACCGTCATGCCGGGAGTCAAGGCGTGGTACACCGAGAACATCGGCCCGACGATGACTGAGATCGGGGCCGCCTTCGAGGCCGTGGCCATGGAGGTCATCCCGACCATCACCTCGATCGTCGACTTCGTGAGCGACAACTGGCCGATGATCCAGCGCGCCATCGAGCCGGTCATGACCGCGATCATAGGCGTCATCCGCGGCGCCCTGCTCATCGTCTCCGGCATCATCAGCACGGTCATGGCCGTCATCCGTGGCGACTGGGGCGCGGCGTGGGAGGGCATCAAGACTGCTCTCCAGGGTGTGTGGGACATCATCAAGGCCCTGCTCGTCGGAGTCTGGGACGTCATCAAGGCGCTGTTCACGCTCTGGTGGAACGGTCTCGTGGCCAGTGCGACGATGTGGATGGGCCTGCTGTGGGGAGTCATCAAGGGAGTCTGGGCGACCATCACCAACGGTATCTCCACAGCGATTGACTTCATCAAGGCGTTCATCGTCGCGTGGTGGAACGGACTCGTGGCGACGGCTACTGCGGGGATGGACTTCATCTGGGCCGTCATCAAGACGGTCTGGGCGACCATCACCAACGGTATCTCCACAGCGATTGACTTCATCAAGGCGTTCATCGTCGCGTGGTGGAACGGACTCGTGGCGACGGCTACTGCGGGGATGGACTTCATCTGGGCCGTCATCAAGACGGTCTGGGCGACCATCACCAACGGTATCTCCACAGCGATTGACTTCATCAAGGCGTTCATCGTCGCGTGGTGGAACGGACTCGTGGCGACGGCTACTGCGGGGATGGACTTCATCTGGGCCGTCATCAAGGGAGTCTGGGCGACCATCACGACGGGCATCTCCACCGCAATCGAGTTCATCATGCTGGTGTTCACCGGCCAGTGGGGCAAGCTCGGGGCGATCGCGGAGGGAGCCTGGAACGCCGTGATGAGCGCGGTGTCCGGCGTCTGGAGCGGCATCAAGTCCGCCGTGAGCACAGCCGCGAGCTACGTGGTCTCCTCCTTCAGCACCGGGTGGGCCGGTCTGGGCGGTATCGCGTCCGGTGCTTGGAACGCCGTGAAGTCCGCCGTCAGCGGGGCGTGGGACGGCATCAAGTCCGGCGTCTCCAGCGGCATCAACACGGTAGTGGGCTTCGTGGGAGGCCTCCACGGAAAGCTCGTGGGCGTGCTCTCGGGCGCGATCTCCTGGCTGTCGAACATCGGCCGGAGCATCATCGACGGCTTGCTCAACGGGCTGAAGGCCGCGTGGAAGGGCGTCACCGACTGGCTGTCCGGGCGCGCCGCGGTCATCAGGGCACTCAAGGGGCCGATCGACTACGACCGGACGATCCTCAAGCCCGCCGGCCTAGCCATCATGGCCGGCTTCCGGGATGCCCTCGACACCGGGTTCGGCGAGGTGCGGGCTGCCCTCAGCGGCTACGGCCCCGCGATCGGCGACATGAGCTTCGCCGGGGTCGGTGCCGGCTACGGTCCCGCCTCCCCGTCCTCGATCCGGACGAGCAGCGTCGGTGACACGATCCACATCGGCAACATCACCATCGACGGGTCGACGATGCCGTCTGCTGACTTCAACGGCCTGATCGCGAGTATCCAGATGGCCAAGAGGATGGGGGGGTAGCAGTGGAAATCCCGATCGCGCCCACGATCGGCACGACCGTCCGCAACAGCGATACGTCGGCGACCGCGAACTGGACGAACCACGACGAGGCTCCTGCACCGTACGAGGCGCTGCGTGTCGACCGGCAGACGGACGGCGGCGCGTGGGTGGAGGTCGCCAATCTCGACGCGGCGTTGGCGACCTCGTCGTACACGGACTCGACCACGACGGCGAACCACGCCTACTCCTATCGCGTCCGGGTCGGCAACTCGGCCGGGCCGGCCACGTCGGGCACGTCCAACGTCATCTACGCCGTCCCGACGGCCCCGACCATCGGGACGGCGGCGCGGAGCAGCGACACGGCGGCGATACCTGCGTGGACCAACAACTCCAGCGTCTGGTCGCCCTACACGTATCTGTGCCTCGACCGGCAGACAGACGGCGGCGCGTGGGTGCAGCTGATGTCCGTAGATACGGCGACCTCGTCGGTCTGGGACACGACCACGACGGCGAACCACGCCTACTCCTATCGCGTCCGGGTCGGCAACTCGGCCGGGTCGGCCACGTCGGGCACGTCCAACGTCATCTACAACACGCCGGCGGCACCGAGCAACTGCGTCGCGGCCAAGACCGGGGCCTCACAGGTCACGGTGACGTGCACCGACAACTCCAACACCGAGACGGCGTTCGCGTGGGAGCGGACCGAGAACGGCGGCTCGACCTGGACCCCGCTCGGGACCACCGGCGCGGGCGGCACCACCTACGTGGACAACTCGGCGCCCGGCGCCACCATCGCCTATCGCGTCCGGGCCACGCGTTCGGCCCTCGTCTCGGCCTACTCCACGACCTCGAACAGCGTCACCACCACCACGCCGCCCGCGGCCCCGACGCTCACCGCGTGGCCGCCGTACACCGCGACCGGCGCCGTCATCCGGGTCGCGTGGATGCACAACACCCTCGACGGCTCGGGGCAGAGCAAGGCCGACATCGTCTACACGAAGGACGGCGCGGAGACCACCCACGCGCTGACCGGGGCGACGGCCTACTACGACATCCCAATCAGCGACCTTGCCGCGACCAAGATCGTGACGGTGAAGGTGCGGACGTACGGCCTCCACGCGACGGCCGGGGCCTACTCCGGCATCGCGTCGACCACACTCGCGGACGAGCCCCAGGCGACGATCACGACGCCGGCCACGGACGAGACGGTCATCGCCGACATGCCGCTCACCGTGGCATGGGACTACACCGACGAGTTCGCGCAGGCTGGGTGGGAGCTTCGACTGTTCCGCGCAGGCGCGCTCGTGGCCACGTGGACGGGGACGACCGCCACCTCGCAGGAGATCGGCGTAGCGTACCTGGTCGACGACACCTTGTTCTCGCTCGGGCTGACGATCCACAGCGGATCCGGCTTCAGCGTCACCGCGACCCGCACGTTCACCACGGACTACGTCGCGCCGACAGTCCCGTCCGCGTCCGCGACCTGGGACCCGCTCACGTTGGCGGCCAGCGTCGTGGGCTACGCGGGCGCGACCGGTGCGCTGCCGGCCACCGACCACCTCGCACTCCAGCGCCTCGACATATTCGACGGCGTCACGAGCACGACCATGCTGGCCGATCCACTCACAGAGGGCAGCGCCATCACCGACTACACTCCGCGGCTGGGGCAGGACGTCGTCTACCGCGTGCTCGCGGTGGCGGCCAACGGCGTCTTCTCGATCACGGACGTGACCCTGCACACGAAGGCCAGCGGCTTCTACGCGCTGAACTTCGGCGACGGCGACGCGACGTGTCTCAATATGCGCTTCAATCACGACGTCGGCCACGACACGAAGGACGACTCCGAGGTGCTCACCTTCGCCGACCGCGAGCTGCCGGTCGTCTACGCGGGCGAGCACGTCTCCGAGTCGATCTCGCTATCGGCGATCGTCACCGACGATGTCTCGCGCACGGCCATGCGCGCGCTCAGGGTGTGGAAGCGAGCGGCCACCTATCGCGAGCGTGACGGCTTCCGCGCACATGTGAAGGTCGGCTCAGTCTCGGACAAGCCCGGCCCGACCCGCGGCACGACCGTGATCTCGCTGGACATGACGGTCGTCGAGTAGGATGCCTTCCCCGACCTCGCTGGCCTGCACTGCCTGCGGACACGCGGAGGTGGGCTAGATGACGCGCACCGAACTCATAGCGCGGCGCACGGCGCGCTCCAAGACGTTCGACAATGGCGACGGCACCTACACGCTGGAGTCGGGCGGCGGACACGCGCACCACCGCGAGAACGGTGCGTGGGTCGATACCGACTGTCTGCTCGCGGGTGGTAACGCCGAAGTCCTCGACGCGGAAACTGGCGAGGCTTACACGCACGCGACGGGGCACCACCCGGTAGACTTCCGCATCAACAAGTTCAAGCAGGGATTCAAGTTCGCTGACCGCTCGGCGGGCATTCGTTTCGTCGTCAAGCCGCTGAACGCTCGTCAATCCACAGGTGTGAAGTCGCTCAAGACCATTCGCTTTCCGCAGGCGTGGGACGGCATCGACGCCCTCTACACCATCACGCCAGAGGGCGTGAAAGCCGACTACACAAAGACGGCTGCGTGCGGTGTCATCGCCTTCTCCGTGAGTGGTACGGGCGACTTCCTCGCCTACCACCGTGAGCCGACCTACACGATTCCGACTGGCATTGAGCCGCTCCCCGTGCCGTGGACGTTCGACGGCTCGACGCTGACCTACGACCTTGCTGCGGTTCCTGTGGGAGCGGTTATTGACCCGACGCTCGCCCTTCAGCCTGACGCTACGGCGGGGAAAGACGCCACCATAAGAGCTGATAGCACAACGCAAAACTTGGGTGCCTCTTCCACGTTGTACGGAGGTGACAGTAGCGGGTATCGCTGGTGGTTGCTTGCACAAGACGACCTTTCGTCTATCCCCTCGGCTGCCACCGTAATCTCCGATACATGGTCGCTCTATCGCTGCATTCCTAGGTCGGGTGCAACAAGTGTCGCGTTCACTGTGCATCGCATCCTGCGGGAATGGGATGAGGGCACGGGGGACTTCACCACTGGTGACTGCTGTTGGAACAATGCGAAAACGGGAGTGCCGTGGGGCACGGCGGGGTGCGAGAACACGACCTCCGACCGTGAAGCCGGAAACTGGTCGAGTAAGACTATCGACCTCAGCGCGGCCGCCAGTTGGCATGACTTCACGATGGACATCTCGCTCACGCAGCAGATAGTCGCAGGTACGTTCACGAACCGAGGTCAGATTCTTCGCGGTGCGGGTGTGGGTGAGGACGCCCGACTTATCGTCTACTCCTCAGACGAAGCTACGAACACCACGTTGCGCCCGAAGCGCACCGTCACCTACACCGAGGCAGCCGCGCCCACTGTCACGACGCAGGCTGCTACCGATCTTGCCCCTACCACCGCGACCGGCAACGGCAACGTCACCTCCGACGGCGGCGCGACTGTAACTGAGCGCGGTGTGTGTTGGGGCGCGAGCGCGAACCCGACCACGGGCGACAGCAAGGCAGCGGCAGCGGGCACGACGGGCGCGTACACCGCGTCCATGACCCCGCTCACGGAATCGGCCCACTACCACTATCGCGCCTACGCCACGAACAGCGCCGGCACGTCCTACGGCGCGGACACCGAGTTCGACACGGCGGCGGCCAGCCACACGATCACGTTCGAGAGCAACGGCGGCTCGACTGTCACCGCCATCACGCAGGCCGACGGTAGCGCGGTGACGGCTCCGACCGCTCCGACCAAGACCGGTAGCACCTTCACCGGCTGGTACAGCGACGCGGGTCTCACCACGCCGTACACGTTCACGACGATGCCGGCTTCGAACATCACGCTCTACGCCAAGTGGACCGTGATAGTCGTCGAGGAACCGCCCGTCATGGACTGGACCCTCGCGCGCGCCGGGGCCTTCCGCTTCGTCCGCGTCGACCACGCGACACGGCAGGAGTTGGAGCGGCTGACCACCATCCGGCCGGGCGGCACCATCACCCGCAACCTGAACGTCACGCTGAAGGAGTCCGGCTCGCTGCCGGTCATCGGCCCGCTGGATCTCGGCGACGACCTGGTGCGCATCTACTACGACGTCATCGACGACGACGGGACCCAGCTCTCGATCGCGCTCGCCACGATGCACGCGGCCGCGGAGTCGGTTCGCTACACGTCCGCCACATCAGCCTCGACGCTGACCCTGTATAGCGCGCTCCTGGGCCTCCAGGCTTCGCTACAGGCATCGCTCACCCTCACGGCTGGTACCGTTGCCGTCGACGCTGCCGCGGCCCTGTGCGCGGCTCTGGGCCTCCCGGTGGTGGCGTCCCCGTCGACGCGTGTACTCGGTGCCGACGCGTCATGGAACGCGGGCGCCACCTACCTCGAGGTCGTGAACTACCTCCTCGACGTGGCCGGCTTCTGGTCGGCCTCCGTGGACGGCTGGGGCCGCGTCGTCCTGGCGCCGTATCACGACCCGTCCGAGCGCGCGTCCGCGTGGCGGTTCGAGTCCGGAGCGCGCTGCGTGTTCCTCCCTGACGTGGAGGTGGCATCGGACGCCTTCTTCGTCCCGAACGTGTGCATCCTGACCGCATCGCGCCCGGACGCGGAGGCGATCGTCGGCACCTACACCAACGACGACCCTGCCTCGCCGTACTCGACGGTGAGCCGCAGCCGCGAGATTCCGCTGACCGGGACCGTCGACGATGCCGTGGACGAAGCCGATCTCATCGCCCGCGCCAAGGCCCGTCTCATCGCCGCCACGTCCGCGACCGAGACGGTGAAAGTGAAGCACGCCTACGTCCCGATCGCACCCGGCGATGCTGCCGACCTCGTCTGGGCGGGCCACGCTCTCGACATGCGCGGCGCCGCCGTGTCTCAGGACATCACCCTGTCGGCGGCCGCAACCGTCATCACGACGTTCAAGCGCATCTGGAGGTAGGACATGTCGGTCAACGAGCTCATCGCGTCCGGCATCTTCAAGGATCCCGAGCGGCCGCGTGACGTATGGAGTCTCGGCACCGTCAGCGGCACGCCGGTCGCGAGCGTCGTCAGCGTCGTCATCGACGGAGACACGGCGGCGACGTCCATGCTCAGCGCGGTGGCGTGCTCGGACGGCAACCGGGTGCTCACCGTGCTGCTGGGCCGGGCGCGCATCGTGACCAGCGTCATCCTCACCGCCGGATAGGTGACAGCGGCCCGACCATTGGCACAGCAGACCAAGGAGGCATCGCCATGAGCGACACCCCGATCGAGACCATCGACGGCGAGGAGTTCGTCATCGAGCAGACGGACAACTCCGTGCGCCCCGAGGACGGCGATCAGTCCGGCGTGAGTCAGGACCCGACGCCCGACATCGACGAGGAGGCGGAGTGATGGGCCTCCCGACTCGCAAGGCGTACCTGACGTTCGTCGCATCGCAGCTCGGCATCCGTGAACTTCCCAACGGCAGCAACCGCCAGAAGTTCGGCGTCGCCTATGGCTGGAACGGCGTCGCGTGGTGCCAGATGTTCGACTGGTACTGCGCGAACACCAAGGCCGTGTCGCATCTCAAGACCGCGTCGACCATGGCCGCCGTCGCGCAGGCTCGCAAGAACGGCACATGGCACGACGGCACCGCGGGTATTCAGCCGGGAGACAGCATCTACTTCCACTGGTCGACGTCCACGCGCCCGCACAACCAGCCCGACCACGTCGAGACGTGCGAGAAGGTCGTCACCGGCGGCGTCCAGACCATCGGCGGCAACGTCTCCAACTGCGTCCATCGCCAGATCCGGCGCGCGAACATTCTCGGCTACATCCGGCACACCTTCGCAGCCGCTCCTGCCGCGCCCGCGCTTTCGCTGGCGATCAGCAAGCACAACGCGCACCGACTCGAGGGCTACGTGCTCTCAGGCATCCTCAAGCCGACCATCGCCGGCGCGCCCGTCGTCATCACCTACCGCCGTCCGGGCGAGGAGCGGTGGCGGAAGTGGGTCACGGTCAAGACGGACGCCAAGGGCGTGTACCGTGTCGGAACCCGCGGCTACCGCGTCGGCATCTACACCTACCGAGCGACGTTCCCCGGCGACGCGACGCACGGCGTGGCCAGGTATGCGTACGCCACGGTCGGGATCGTGAGATGACGCTCCAAGAGTTCGGCCTCATCGTCGCGGCGTTTGTCGCGGTCGGTTCCCTTGCGGCGAACATCGCGCAAGGACGCATCAGCGCGCTCCAGAACCGCACGAAAGGTTTGCGCGACGACAAGGACGTCGAGATCAAGGGACGCGCGCAGGACAACGCTGACGAGGCCGCCGTGCTCTTGGTCGCGCAGAAGAACATCGAGATGCTCGAGAAGCAGAACGAGCTGCTTGAGAAGCAGATGGACGCCGACGCCACCCGTGGTATCCAACGAGAGGTCGACTGGCGCAAGCGCGAGGAGGAGTGGCGGCGGGAGAAGCGCAACTTCGAGACGCGCATCGGTGAACTGGAAAAGTTCAACAGGGCGCTCGCCGTGCAGATGAACGAGATGGGCGTCTGCACACTGTTCGACTCCTGCGGGAACTTCAAGCCGCCCGTACGTCGCATCCCTGACACGGGCAAGGCCGAAGGCACGGACTGAGACGGCCCCCCTGGGCGGACGCGTCCGGTGATGCCCAGAGAGAAGGCCCGGTGCGTGACGCCCCCGCGCACCGGGCCTTCTCTCTGGGCTGAGGCTACTTCAGCGACCAGGTCGTCAGGTTCTCCTCGGAGGCGAGGAAGCTCGGCTCGTAGATGATCTTCGTGAACGCGCCGCCGGTGAAGTAGATCGTGCCGGTCTTCTTGCCACCGGGCGCCACATCGCCGGATCCGAGGCTCTTCGCGCTCGAGGCGAGAATCGCCGTGTCCTGTGCGCGGGCGCCGTCGGCGTCTTCGGTCTTCCAGTCAAACTCGTTGAACGACGCAGCCTCTGTGCCGGCGGCGTTGTCGTAGGTCACCGTGACCGCGAGGGTGGCCTTGCCGCTGTAGTCCTTCGGGCCCTTCTTGGCGGACACCAGCGTGACCTTCAGCGTGTCGTACGTGGCCGTCTCACCGATCTTCAGCACCAGTGGCTTGGCGGCGGTTCCGGGCGCAGTTGCCGTGCCCGTGCTGCCGCTGCTCGCGGTCCCTGACTTCGTCGGTACACCGCCGCATCCCACTAGCGCCAATAGCGACACGAGCGCCAGCACACAGACGATCTTCTTCATGGTGAATCTCCCTTCGTTCCCCCGGTCCCCTGGGCGGAAGCATACGCCACTAGGGTTAGATCCGTCGCGCAGGCTGGACGTCGCTGGGCCGAAGTGGGCCGGGAACCTGCGCCCAGACGAACGTGGTGCCGCCCCCGATTTTGGAGCGACACCACGTTTGACCTGCGTTCTGGCGGAGAGGGGGGGATTCGAACCCCCGTAGGAGGGGATACCTCCTAAACAGTTTTCGAGACTGCCGCAATCAACCGCTCTGCCACCTCTCCGCGGTGGCGACCCTACTCGGGCGCGAAGGCGAG